>Ga0181388_1000224_pt1 | contig 19504 bp, 15 predicted proteins | sample 11SPOviralmetaG_FD_130120 | JGI IMG/M metagenome (GOLD analysis project Ga0181388, IMG submission 130120) | Marine viral communities from the oligotrophic San Pedro Time Series (SPOT) site, San Pedro Channel, CA, USA - 11 SPOT_SRF_2010-05-17 | ecosystem: Environmental > Aquatic > Marine > Strait...
AGAAATACTAAGAAGTACAAAGACTTTGTAGCAGATAATGAATTAGATTTCTGTCTGCTAAACAAAGAGGTTGAGGACATCAAGTCTTGGGTGGAAACGATGCTTGCTAATATGGATTTCTTTGATATGATTTACGAGGAAGGCAATCAGTTTGAGGTGCCTAACGTGAAAGAGATTAAAGGAATGATGTGGAAAGGTAAAGCTGATATTGTAGCATCAGACTGCTTGATAGATTTAAAGACCACCGGAGACATTAAGAAGTTTAAGAGGTCAGCGAATCTATATAACTATGACAGTCAGGCGTACATATACCAAGAGTTATTTGGTAAGCCACTTATCTTCTTAGTTATTGATAAAACAACTCACGCTCTAGGAATCTTTAGACCATCTGAAGACTTCATTAGACGAGGAGAATTAAAGGTAGAGCGAGCAATAGAGGTGTACAACAAGTTCTTTTCAGAGGACGCTCAGCACACTATTGAAGACTACTTTATTGAAGAGTACATTGATTAGTCTGTTCGAACAGACTCACACAGATGGCGAAACTCGATGTGCCTCCAATCGAGTCTAGCTTTTATAACGGAGGATAAATATTTACACTATGGCAAAAGAGAAAATCTTTGCAGACGGATTCTCGTTCAACACGAGAGACAATCAGCCTGACTTCGTTGTTGGGAGAGTATCAATCAAGTTAGAAGACGCTATACCATTCTTGAAAGAGCATGGCTCAAAGCGTGGATGGGTGAACCTTAATATCCTTACGGGTAGAAGTGGTAAGCCATACATAGAGCTTGATACGTTTGAACCAAAATCAAACACGACTAACGCTAAAACCACTACTGTGGTAGAGGAAGATTTACCATTCTAAATTCCCCCTAGTTAGAGTGAAGAGGGTAGGCTATATGTCTACCCTTTTTTTTAGCTATGTTAAATGTTAATTCAATATCCCTATATATTCTATTAGGGTTTTTCTTTTATATTATTTTTTTTATTTATATATTTATACTTTAAAATTAACATTATTAACACTACTATTGATAATCAGTTAGTTAAGTATTAATCTTTAACACAAAATCAACACAATGTCAGCATTACAAGTAACGATATTTAAAAATATCAAGGAAACTGCGACTCCATTCTATAGAGAAGTAGGAGTGGTATTAGAAAGAATAAGAGAAGGTGCGTCCAAAGAACTAGTCAAGAGCATCAGACTAGAGAGCGACAAAGCGCAACGAAACGAGATAAAGAAATTGCTTCCGGCAGTATGCTTCTCGGGAACATTCACAAAACGTAGAGACGATTCAATTAGCGTGCATAGTGGTCTAATGTGTTTAGACTTTGACGGCTATCCAAAGAAAAAAATTATGCTATCCGAGAAGGAGAAGCTAAGCAAGGATAGATTTGTTTACTCTGTATTTATATCTCCATCAGGTAACGGCCTTAAGGTATTAGTTAAAGTGCCACAGGATATTGACAATCACGTAAACTATTTCAACTCCCTTGAAAATCATTTCAACTCAGAGTATTTTGATAAGACTTGCAAGAACATATCAAGGGTATGTTACGAGTCATATGACCCGTTAATATATATCAACGATACATCCTCAGTGTGGGATGTGATTCAAGACGTTGAGTATAAAGAGGTATCTGTCATAAGAGATGCACCTACGATTCCAATCACGGATGAGAATAAGATTGTAGAGATACTTGTTAAGTGGTGGACTAAGAAGTATCCAATGGCTGAAGGTCAGAGAAATCAGAACGCATTTGTTTTAGCGATGGCCTTTAACGACTACGGTATCAATAAAAGTTTAGCATCCTACGTTCTTAATAGTTATTCAACAGAAGGTTTTACATTGAATGAGATAGCACGAACGATTGACTCAGCTTATTCTAACTCCCAAAACTTTGGAACTAAGTACTACGAAGACGAAGAGAGGGTAAACAATATCAAGTCTCAGTTCAGACGTGGTGCATCAAAAAAGGAAATCCGTCAAGAACTAGAAGACTCGAGTCTAGACGGAGCAGTGATAGAGTCAGTATTATCTCGAGTGCTAGACGAGGATTCCCTAAAACAGTTTTGGACTAAGAATGATAAGGGAACTATAAAGATTGTTCACATCCTTTTTAAGGCGTTCTTAGAGGACAACGGATTCTATAAGTATTGTCCGGAGGGAAGTAAGAACTACGTCTTTGTAAGGGTTACTAATAACCTTATAGACCACACATCAGAGAAAGAGATTAAGGACTTTATTCTAGGTCATCTTATTTCGCTAGAGGATTTAAGTATCTACAACTACTTTGCAGATAGCACACGATTCTTTAGAGAGGAGTTTCTTACCTTGTTATCAACGATTGATATATACTTTATATCAGATACCAAAGACTCAGCATATTTGTACTACAGAAATTGTGCAGTACAGATTACTAAGGATGCAATCAAACCAATAGACTACCTAGACTTAGGTGGTTACGTTTGGAGTGACCACGTGATTGATAGAAACTTTAATCTATGTGAGGTTGGCGACTGCGACTACAAGAAATTCATAAACAATGTATGTGGTAGCGACTCGGAGCGAATCAAATCAATGGAGAGTACGATTGGCTTTATGCTTCACGCACATAAGAACCTATCATACTGTCTGGCAGTGATTCTAAACGATGAGGTTATCTCTGACAATCCTGAGGGTGGTACGGGTAAGGGTTTATTTATGAATGCTCTATCTAAAATGAAGAAGGTTGTAACGATTGATGGTAAGTCATTTACGTTTGAGCGTTCGTTTGCATACCAACTTGTATCAGCAGATACGCAGATACTTGTATTCGATGACGTTAAAAAGCACTTTGACTTCGAGAGATTGTTCAGTGTAGTTACTGAAGGTCTTACACTAGAGAAGAAGAACAAGGATGCTATCAAGATACCATTCTCAAAATCTCCTAAGATTGCAATCACGACTAACTACGCAATCAAGGGTTCAGGTAACTCATTTGCTAGACGTAAGTGGGAGCTTGAATTACATCAGCACTACAACAAGAACTTTACTCCGTTGGATGACTTCGGTAAATTAATGTTTGGCGATTGGGGTGATGACGAGTGGTGTGGTTTTGATAACTATATGATTGGATGCCTACAGAGATACCTAAGTGGAGGCCTTAAGAAGAGTGCTTTCGTTAATCTAAACGTGAGACAACTATCTTCAGATACAAGTCACGAGTTTATTGAGTGGTGTGGATTGGTTGAAGGAAGCGAAGGCTCGGCTAACCTACCTTCAAACACAAGGTTAACTACTAATCAATTATTCTTTGACTTCATTGAAGAGTATCCGGACTATCAGCCAAGAGGTGGGCGCTCTTCATTATCACGTAACAAGTTCTATAAATGGTTAGTTTCATATGCACTATTTAAAGAAGGAGTTCAGCCTGAGGTTGGAAGAGACGTACACGGTAAATTTATAATCATAAAAACACAATAATGAAAGGATACGATACACTACTAGACTTTCTCGTTGAACACTACAACGATGAAACATTCCTAAAGGCAGATGGATTTGATTCTGCCTGCATAGGATTTGATTACAAGACGAGGCGATTGATATACTCAACAAGCAAGTGTGTAAATATCCTTGTAAAAGGTGGTATGACATACGATGAAGCCTGCGAATACTTTCAGTTCAACACATTAGATGCTTACGTTGGAGAGAAGACTCCAATATTTGCAATAGACGAATGGTAGAGACTGTAAAGTGGAGAGACTACCAATCGGATATAATTGGTAGAGCCACAAACATACTCAAGTCTAAGAACTTCGTGTACCTAGCTATGGAAGTTAGGACAGGAAAGACTCTTACTAGTCTTGGAATATGTGAGAAGGTTAATGCTGAGAATGTATTGTTTCTTACAAAAAAGAAAGCGATACAATCAATCAGTGATGACTACGACTTGCTATGCCCTGTAAGGTTTAGCTTGTTTACAATCAACTACGAGTCGATGCACAAAGCTCCCAATATAAAGTGGGATGTTATTATATGCGATGAGTCTCATAGTCTTGGTGCGTTTCCTAAACCAAATAAAAGAGCTAAGGGTGTGCGAGATTTGATTGTAAAGACAGGAGCAAAGGTTGTACTTCTTTCAGGTACACCAACACCTGAATCGTATAGTCAGATGTACCATCAAGTGTATGGAATAAAAGGCAATCCATTTTCTACGTTTAAAAACTTCTACAGATTCTGCGATAGATTCGTAAACGTAACGGAGCGAAAGATAAACGGCCTAATGATTCGAGACTATTCAAATGGTATGCAATCAATACTAGATGCAGTCAAGCCATTTACTATAAGTCTTACGCAGAAGGAGGCAGGGTTTGTTACTGAGACCACAGAGGATGTGCTTGAGGTTAAGATGCTAGATACCACGTACAACTTAGCTAATAAGCTAAAGAAAGATTTGGTTGTTGAGGGTAATGATGAGGTTGTACTAGCAGATACTCCTGTGAAGTTGATGATGAAGCTACATCAGATATACTCCGGCACAGTAAAGTTTGAGGGTGGTAATTCAATGATAGTAGACTACTCGAAAGCTGAGTTTATTAAAGAGCATTTCAAGGGTAAGAAGATTGGAATATTCTATAAGTTTAAGGAGGAGTTGAATGCTTTAAAGAAGGTGTTCGGTGATGACTTAGTGACTGAACTTGGTCTGTTCCAACAGACTAATAAGCACATAGCTTTACAAATTGTTTCAGGCCGTGAAGGTATATCACTCAAGGATGCTGACTGCTTAGTCTACTACAACATTGACTTCAGTGCTACAAGCTATTGGCAGTCTAAGGATAGGATGACAACTAAGGAACGTCTTAAGAATAAGGTTTATTGGATATTCTCTAAGGGAGGCATCGAGTCTAAAATCTATAAGGCAGTTACAAAGAAGAAGGACTACACCTTACGCCACTTTAAAAGAGATTTATTATCTTTATAAAATGACAGAGCAACAGATACAATCTAAAAGAATCAAGGAGTTGGAGTCCCAAGGTTATTATGTTTTGAAACTAATCAAGACTAATAAGAACGGGATTCCCGACTTGGTTGCATTCAAACCTAACGCTGATGTGTTATTCAGTGAGGTTAAGAAACCTACAGGAAAGGTATCTAAACTACAAGAGTATAGACTTAAAGAACTAGATAGTTATGGATTCAGAACAGAAGTCTACAGAGGCGATTAGATTACTCTTAACAGAAGAGTTTGTTGACGATTTAGACTTTTATCAGGAAGATGAGGTAGAGTTTATAATCAAAACCTTAAGTAGAGAGCAAGGAAAGTTCAAGGTTCTTAATGACTTAGCACAGTATGTGTATGGAGTTATTCAGATTGAAGACCCTTTGTACTTTAAGGTTGAGTTCATTAACGAGGAGGATGAGAGACCAACGTATCTATCACTAGAGGGTGTAGGTGTTGATGAATTTCTTGACGCAATTAATAACAATCAAACACTAGAATTAAATGAAAATAGAGGAATTAATAGTAAGGGACGAGACAAAGTCAGAGACTAAAGTAAGACTAAAGGCTGTTGTTGAATCTGTCTATAGGTTAGATATTTCTAGGAATAACAGACAGAGAGAGTACGTATCTGCAAGGATATCCTACATACGAATTATGCGTGACGTAGGTTTTGGTGTGCAAGATATTGGCCGGTCAATAAATAAACACCACTCAAGTGTAATACACAATGATAAAAAGTTTGATGTTTATTATAAGTTTGATAAAAGGTTTAGGAAATTTCACAACATTATACTAGAAAAGTTCTATGTTGATGAGGATACTGTGATTGATTACAAGGTGGATGAGTTAGAAAATGATAATAAATCTTTGAACTTAAAGATAAAAGAATTACATTCGCAAAACGAGCTACTAAAATTGAAGGTACAAAGCCTTGAGAATCAAGCAGAAAAGAATAAGTCTCTTCACGAAATGATTAACACAAGAGTCAAGCCGGGGACAGAAAATAAAATTCATTCTAAACTAAATAGATTTTTCAATGGAGTATACTCATAATAACATAGAAGACATCTTAGGTTTTACAACTTGGGATGATAAGAAAAAGTTAGACGAACTTCTACGTATAGATTGTAAGATGTATACAGAGTTAGGTTCGGACTCAACTAAGAAAGAGATTGCTGATGTTAAAGCAATATCTAAAAAGATTTATAAAGTAATCCAAAAAATAAACCCACAGATGGGAAAGACTTTTCTTTCCTGCTTTGATTAAGAGTAATGCCACAGAAGTCTAATCTCCACAAGTCAAGAATAACGCACATCAATTTACTGATGAAGGAGATACACGACTCTACTAATAACATATACGAATCCCTTATTGACAGAGAGCACAAGCAATCAAAAGCTGAGATAAAGCGTTTAATTAAAAAGCTCTCATCGGTTTTAGAATCCTTACAGGATGACATCTAAGACTCAAGAATGTAGGGATTGCAAAGAGCAGAAACCATTAAGTTATTATTGGTCTGCCGGTGTTAAGAATGGTAAGCAGTACTACAGAAGGCGATGTAAGGTTTGTTATAATACAACTAAGTACAACTACAAGCACAAGCTAAAAGTTTGGTTTGAAGAGTACAAGCAAAGTCTAGAGTGCTTTAAGTGTGGATACTCTAAGAAGACTCACAAATCTTTTAATGTAAAGGCTTTACAGTTTCATCACACAGATGACAATAAAGAGTTTGCAGTATCGGAAGGTGTGTGTAATGGTTTAGCGTTAAAGAGAATAGTAAAGGAAATAAAAAAGTGTCAGGTACTATGTGCTAGATGTCACGCAGAACATCACTATGAGATTTGAATCTGAGGTGGACTTAACAAGAGAGCAACAAGCTATACAAAAGTTTGTAGATATTTTCGGTGGTAGCTTTAAGAAGCTAGGCCCGAATGATATTGATTACAGAGTGTTTAATAGCTCAAATGAGCTCATTGCTTACGTTGAGGTTAAAGGAAGATTAAGGCCTCTTAAAGAGGCTTATCCACTACCTGTTGCTGCACGTAAGATTGTTAAGTTGTGCGACAAGAGACTGAATCCTGTAATGATATGGGCGTGCGAGGATGGTATTATCTACGCCAAGGTTTCAGAGATACAAGGCGATGTTAGGTGGGGCGGTAGAAAGCCAAGAGCACACTCGGTTAATGACGAGGAGTTAATGATTTATTATAGCCAACAAAAAGGATTTAAGTATGTACGATTCTGAAACACCTGACATAAAAGAGTTTATCTTTGCGGCAGTAGTTAGTGCAATAATTATTTACACTATATATTATTTTATATAGAAAGTATTCTTATATTTGCTATGACTATTGTGCTAAATAATTGAGTGTTACTTGCTCGGTTGTGTTGGAGAGTCTGTTCGAACAGACTCTCCTTTTTTTTATCTAACACTACCTCTACCTCTACCTCTGCCGCTAGACCTTCCTGAAGCTCCTCCTCTACCTCTAATCTTAGATTTGTTTCTATCGGTAGTTTTTGTGTAATTATACTTAGAATCTTTCTCTTCACGTTTAGCTTTTCTTTCAGCAGACTTCGCATCCTTAATAGCTTGACGCTCTAAATAGCCTTCTGATTCAGGTCCGAATGTTTTATTCCACAACTTCTTATTGTATCGCTTCATATCAGTCTCGTTGTCATACTGACCTAGCTTATCTTCTTTGATTTGCTTAGCTGACTTTCCTTTAGGTCTGTATGAAGAGCTTATACCAAGCATATCGTACACATTTTCTTCGTTAAAGTCTCCCGTAGCTGTACGGGCAAGTCCTATGAACGGGTCAAACTGTACACCTGCGGCAAATTCTAAAAGACCACGAGTAGTGTTGCCAATAACTTTAGCGTAGTCACCTTTTTCAACACCCTTCGATATCTTCTTTATCTTTTGATACACACCACCAAGAGGGTTAACAACATCACTAACAGGTTTGTCACCCACGCCTTTAGCTTTATTAGATATCTCCTCAACTACGGTACCCAACATAGGTATTTTATATATCTGATTCATGCCAACCATAGCTTCACCCATCTTCTGAAGTACTTCCTCTCTATCCTCTTCATCGCCTTTAAGCATCTTAGCAGCGTTCGCAGCCACAGCAAATAGTACGTTAGCTACACCTAGGTTTAAGAATAAAGACCTTACATCCTTAGAGCTAAGAGGTTTATTTCCTGAGATAGCTCTAGTTATATTGGTGTAGGATTGCATAACCTTATTCATTTGCAAGAATAAAGTACTCCCAAACATTGTAAACGCCCTAGTGTACGGACTCTTAGCCATTTGAAGAGGAATCTTTTCAGTACCTCTACGTGTCTGCTGAGTAGCGTTATAGTCTTCAAACTTTGCCATAGCCTCAGCTTTGCTCATACCATTAGCTATATCACGGTTATAATTAATCATATAGCCCATCACGCCCATAACATCACCTATTACTGTAGGTGCTGCTGCTGCAGTCTTAAGGGCTTGTCTAATCTTACCGATAGGGGGTTTACCTGATTCTTTGTAAATCAACCCACCTGATTCAAGGGAATGAACATCCCCTTCCAATCCTTGAAGTAAACGCTCTTGAAGCATTGGAGACATCTCCCAAGCTCTCTTTACATTAGACCTAAAGTTTACTATTAAGTTTGCCGCATCAACCATAAACATAACAGCATCAAGGCCGGGTATTTTCTTTTGTCCTTTTGGTCTATATGAATAATCTTCATACGCATTAATAAAGGATGTAGCTTGCTTTGGTATCTGCATTAGCTTTAAAGCTAAAGCAAAGCTAGTGTATTTGGTTTGAAGCCTATCTAATATACTAGGCTCTAAAGCACTCTGATAAGAGCCCGGATTTACATCCATATTTATAGCGTTCTTTACTGCCTTGGTTAGACCTGCCTGCTCAAGTAAAACCTTTACTGCAGGGAAGTTCATTATTGCGGCTAATTTTTTAACCGTAGGAGCGTAGGCTTTAAACCTCTCCATTGAGTCGATGTGGTTATCTAAAACCTCAGTAAAGTTTGCATTCAAATCAATCTCACCTTCAGTATTATCTCTATCTTTAAGAGCGTCAGCAAATTGAGCGTCTTGTATAGCTCTGAAATCACCATCCTCTAACATCTTAGAGTTTGTTTTTTCTTGATGAGTTTTAGTAGGGAAGTAATTCTCAATGTAACTAAGGTTAGAGTCGTTAACATCTCTGTAAACCTCATTGGTTTCGTTGTAGTACTCAGTACTTAAGTAATCTACTGTCTTATCTACAAATTCAACAACCTCTTTACCTAGAATAGCTTCAATCTCTTTTAGTTTTGCGTCAGTAAAACCTTGAGCTAGTAATTTTTTACGCTGCACTTCGTTCTTACTAAGAGCTAGGATTCTCATAAGCTCGTTTGCAGAGAAGTCCATCGTCCCGATATCTTTACCTTTCTCTTTTATACCACTCAATGTATGGACACCCGTATAAAGTTTATTCTTTATATCAGCATAGCTATTAATGCCTGTTATAGTTTTAGCTATAGAGTCAAATTTTTTACGTTTAACTTGAAGGCCTTTTGTATAATTACTTACAGCTCTGTTTAGTGGCTTATATATATTGTCAGTAAAGAATGTTCCCGACTTATCTAAACCGTTTGTTAGAGTACCTAAGTGAGTTAAAGAGTTTTTAAAAGCCTGCATAGACTTAGAGAATGACTTGAAATCAAAAACACCAACGTAATCAGATATAGCTTTACCCAAACCTTTGCGCCAAATTTTAGACTCTATATCTCTCTGTTCTTTCTTTAACTGAGTAGGGCCTTTAAGTGTGCCATCCTCATTGTAAAGTTCAGAGTAACCATCATTAATATCTTTATCTGCCTGCTTCTTTATTTCTTTAATCTCAGCTCTAAACGCTTCCTTTCTTAGTTGAAGTGCAGAGCGACCACCTTTCTTTCCTTCCTGAACATCCTTAAGTAAAGATTCTAACTGTTCCAAAGACATATTATTTATATCTTTAACAGAGTCTAAACTTTCATATGCGTACACCTTCTGCTTTTGAGTTGGAGTAAGGCTATCAAAATCCTGTTCAAGCAATGTGTCAATATCACTAAATAACTTATCTTTAATTTGAGCTGTAGTTTTATTATCTATAGCCATAGCTAAAACCTTTTGCATTGCATTAAAGAATGCTGCAGTTTCAGGGTCAAACGATTTAGATTTCTTAACGGCTTCATTTACTTTGCCGGCAATATCTTGAATTATAGACTTCTTTAATCTACCTTCAGACTTGTTGTACACATTCTCCATATAGTCAACAAACCTATCTACCTGAGCTTCACTTGTAACATCTGTAGCTGCAAATCTTTTTAGTATACGTTGAGCTTGACTATTAGTAAGGTTTCCTTTCTTAACTAGCTTACCTACCTCGGCTGCTAAGTTCTTCTCAGCCTCAATGATAAACTTCTTCATATCCTTACCGCCTCTTATAGCGTCTTTAATACCTTGTATAATACCATCAGCAGCAGATAATGTTACTTGGTCTGATTTTTTTATACCCAATATTCTTTTTACAGAAGGAGATGTCTTTTCTTTTGCTCCAAGTTTTTTTCTTAAATCTCTTACAGCGGTTTCTTTCTGTATGTCGGTAGCGGCTTTGTAAGCGTCTGTAGTTTTTAGTACAGCTACAGCACTATCAATCTTAGCTTGAAAGCTCTTACCTCTCTTGCCCGTCTTCTCGTACTTACTTACTAGCTCGGTAATGATGTCAAACATCTTCATACCACCCTTAACGGTGGTCTCAATCTTAGAACCTTTGATTTTTTTATTAGCCTCTTTAACCTCAGCCATTGCTTCAGTTATAGACTTAGCGTCTAAACCTCTTTGCTTTAATGTAAATTCTATTTGCTTATCACTCATACCAAGAGCCAATGCTTCTTTGATTGTAGCCTTAACATCTTTACCGACCTCGAACCTAGCCTTAGATGGTTGAGCTTCAACCTTTGCGTCAAACTTAGTCTTAGATTTTGCGTCTAAAGGTTTACCACTAAACAAGTCAGCAAGACCTGTATTAATAAACTCATCAAGTGTTAAGTTTTTTATATCCTTCATGTTTAGCTCGTCAGACGTAGTAAACTTCTCTTGAATATATTTAAAGGTAGCGTTCATCCACTCCTTAAACTTAGATTGTTGAGCAGCATTAGCGATAGTCTCACCTTTAGTAGCCATAAGTTCTACTAAGGCTTCCTCTCTAGCTAACTTAGTGTCACCATACTTTTCAATAGCAGCTTTTAAAGCATCAGTGCCTTCAACTAGCTTTAGACCACGAGCCAAAAGAGCTGTACCTTTTTTACCTGAAGCATCTGAGCGTAAGAAATCAGTCCATATATGACCGAACTCGTGTATTGGTGTAGCTAAGGAATCAAAAGCAGGGTTTATAAATATCTTACCATCCTTAGTTAGACCAAGAATAGTTTTACCGTTAGACTCTTGAGTTCTAACACCGGGTTGGTCTAGTATAGCATCAAACTCAACCTGACTTGTCGCTACATTAACTGATGGGAATGCAAACTTTAATTTACCTATAAGTATGTCAAGGTTTGATTGCTTCGTTTTAGCAGCGTCAGATTGAAAAACCTTATCATTAAAGAAAGACCCGCCAACTTGCTGTGTTGCAAACTCTTTAGTTGGGAACTTCCCTGTTTTTTCTCTCTTAAAAACTCTACTAGCTTTAGCTCTCCAAGTTGAGAATACATCAATGCCGTGCTTTGGTTTAGAGATTAAAGCTATCGCTTTACCTTTAGGTCCGAAGCCATAGTTGTCGTGGTTCACTTTTGTTACACCGCCTTTATCCGTAACATCAATACCAACAACAGCCACAATATCTCCGTGCTCTCCCTTCATCATTGACGGTTCTCCGATTGCTTTGTATATATTATCAGCAAAGAAGGCATCTGTATTAAACTTAGGATTACCTTCAGCTAGAGATTTTATTACAGCCCTACTATTTGTTTTAGCCCCCGGTGGGTATATCAATGATTCAAATAGTAACTTTCTCTCGTCAAGAGTTAAAGTGTTCATATCACCCTTAGCTCTTTGGTTTGCTTGTTTAACAACTAAGTCAGTTAACTGACCTAGGTTTTTAATCTTATTCTTCTTGATAAATTCCTTCAGTTTAACCGCTGAAGCAACTTTCTTTTTACCTACCGTAGATTTTTGAGAAGCATTCATTGCTGCGTCTAAAACGGATTGCAAATCTGCTAAAGCCTTTACTTGATTCTTTTTTGGCGCAGCCTTTATTGCAGGGCTTACATATCTAAATATAGCTTCATTAGAATTGATAGCACTATCAGACATTCTAGCTATAGCCATAGGTACGTGACCTTGAGGTAGCTTTCCGTCAGCCCATAGCTTATCAAACAATACTTTGTTTTCTTTATATAATCTTACAGCGTTGTCAAATTGAGTTTTAGCCCCATCTTTATTCACACCCGCCCAAGCGGCTTCTGTATTCTTGCCTAATATGTTAAACATTAACCCACCATCAACATCCATATTGTTTCCTTGAGCATCTTTTACTGTTCCGGATGCGAGTATGTCTGACATACCTGTTAGCATAGGTATACCATCAAAGAAGTCAAGAGGTTTAAGTAAATCGTTCTCACTCTTAATGCCTATAAAGTCTAGGACTTTTTGTGAAATCTTTTTAATCGAGTTACTTTCTTTTATTGGATTAACTTCGTAATCTCTAGAAGCTCCTGATGCTTCAAACTCAATCTCATTCTTATCCATCTTATTCATCTCCTCAGTAATAGAAGATGTTTCTTGGTCTTGAGTTTCTAACCCGTCTAATCTAAACCTAGGCTCCCCATCTACTTCCGTTTCGACATCAGATTCTTGAACTTCTAATTTAGGAGACATTTTAACTCTGTTTGGTCCTGTCTTCTCTATAACTTCAAATCCTCTAGCCTCAAGCATTGATTGCATCTGAGGGTTTACTACATCAACTACTACCTTAGCATCGGGATTCATATCTTGAATCTCAAAAGGAATCTCTATAACTTCGTTAAGGAGCTTAGAGCCAACGCCTTTACCATCAAATATCTCATCAACTACAACATCAAAAGTATACTCTCCTGATGTGTTATCGTATGAAGTGTAAGCCCCTCCAATAATATTTCCTTCAGAATCTCTAGCGATAGACGCTATCTCTCTGTCACTTGTAATTCCTAAATCTCTTTTCTTTGCAATAGCATCAACCTCACTTGCAGCCTCATAATCAATATCACCATACTCATCATAAGCTCCTTCAATAGTTACCTCAGTCTTCGTGTCGACATCAGATTCTTGAACTTCTTGTGTAGTCTCTGTGGTAAGTTCGCTGACTTCGGTGTCTCCCTCTCCCACTGTTTGGCTATCTCCGGTTTGTTCTTGTACATCCACCGTCTCTGTGCTTGGCTCTTGAATGGCATCGGCTTGTTCTTTTAAAAGTTGTTCTTTTTTTGATTGTATCTGTTCTGCAGTTGGATTTACCACACCTTCTTTATTAAGAGTTTCTACTGCAAACTCTTCAGTCACTATATTGGTTGTTGTGCTAACATCGTCACCATCAACTATTGTCGCAGTTTCTCTAGCTTCACCTTCTGTAATAGGATTCTCTTGAAGGGATTTAATCTTAGACTTTATCTCTGATGCTTTATCTTTAGCAAACTGAGTATCATTACCTTTTAAACCATCTAACTCAACCTGAAGCTCTGTTATTGCGTTTAATGTAGGTTCATTAATACTAGAGTCTACTTTTAAAATATCATTCTTTATAGTAGCCTCCTTAAACTTCTCGTCATAAATTGCTTGAAGTTCAGAATCGTTCTCTATATTAATATCTGCTTTAAGTAATTGCTCGGGAGTTGACTCTCGTAAAAACTTAGCCATCACAGGTCCCGACACCTTAGCGTCATTACCCGTACCATTAATCTTATATTTAGGAGATTTATATAAACCATACCCTACGGATATTGGAGCTGTAGCTGTACCTGCGACACCTTCAAATAAAATCTCTGCCACGTCCATCTCTTGACCTGCAGCTACTCTACCTGCTACCTCACCTACAGAACCACCTACAGCTTCAGTTGCTCCACCGGCTGCTGAAGCTACTAATTTTCTACCCGTAGACTTAGCTACAGAGGTTGTTAATTTACTCGCTATACCACCAAACGCTGCGTCTACAGCTCCAATAGTTAAACCTCTAGCTACAGCTTTAAATCTAATATCGTCCATCATATCTTCGTCCTGAAGAACTTCACGGATATTTTCATTAGTCATTGGCTTATCACCAAGCTGTTCTTGAAGTAGCTCTGAGTATGTAAGACCTGCTTCTAGAGTTGTACCTGCACCACCCATAGCTCCCGCTATAGCTCCTGCACCAACACCAAAAGGTGTAAGTGTAGCTGACCCTGCAACAGCTCCTGCGCCCGCACCTGTGGCTGCACCTGCTAATACTGCAGGCGTTAGCATAGCACTAACCGAGGATACGAATAGTTGTGGTATAACAGTTGGGTTAGCGGCAACGCCTTTTATAAAACCAAGAACACCACCACCATCTTTTTGATATATTTTTTGGAAGTCACGCATTTCATCAGATTCACCTGCGTCCTGCATTCTTTTTTGTGCAGCTATAAAGTCTTGTATATCTTCATCGCTTGCGTCAGTACCCTTTGCAAATAATTCAAGCGACTCATCTACTGAACCACCCTGTGCCTGACCTGCAGCACCTGCTCTATACAAGTCACCAAATAAATCTGTAACTACATTCTTACCGAATGTTCTTTCAAGGGCTGTATCTTTCTCGCCTTGCTCAAACTCAGCATCTGAGAAATCTAAATTAATGCTTTGAGGTTCAGGAACAAAGTCTGTTGGAACAGACTCATCTACAATTGAAACCTCTTGCTCTTGTATTGATTGAGGGCTAGCCTCTTGTATTGGAACTGAAACATCCGATGAGATAACTTCTTCCTGCTCTGTTGGTGTAATGGATTCCGTAACGTCCTCTTGAGTAATAGAAACGGATTCGTCTTTTTTTTTTACTCCAACAAGGGTTGAAAAGTCTTCTATAGATTTTCCGTATCCCTTTTCTTTAAATAAAGTATACGAATCATTTAAAGCATCAGGATTTGTGTTTATAAGGTTTACGTATTCATCAAAAGATTTAGTATAACCTTTTTGTTTAAATAACTCGTAAGAATCTTTTAGTGCTTGCTCGTTCATATCTTAATCTTAATATTGTGATGTATCTAAGTCAGTCGTAATATCAGAATCCTTGTCGAATCCATATACATCAGCTAAACCATTAAGGTTTGCTTTACCAATAGATGTTAAATAACTTCTAAGTTTATCTCTTTCCTCAGTATCAGATGAATCAAAGTAGTTGTTAGTGTCAATTGTAACAGTCTCTTCAACTCCCGGGAAGGATAATGTAACTTGATTGCTAATACCAAGTCCTCTTTCTCCTGCAGTCTCAATCACCATATTACCAAATCCTCTTAGTGGGCCGTCACCTCCAATCATTTTCTCAAGAGCAGCCTTAAAGTTTTCATCGTCTGAACCTACCTCTGCATCTGATATACTAAATAAATCTCTATCAATAGCGTCATCAACTATATTTGCTAACTGAAGTTCGTATGACGAGTCTACTTGCTCAGCAGTTTGAACCGTAGTAGAAGCATCGTAGTCGGTGTAAGTACCTTGGTCATCGTAGCCCATATCATCCATAATATCTACAACATTAAGCTCGTTAGCCACTAACGCTGACATAGACTCAACAAAGTCTCTTTTATTGTCAATTGGTATACGTTTAACTATAGGCGTCTTTCCATCAACATCAAACATCTCAACAACAACCTCGTTATTATTTCTTTCAATGCTTGTAATATCTCTGTTAGCATTAGATATATAGTTTAGAGCTGCATCAATTTGAGATTCAGAACCATCAAACACGTGGCCAATCTTACTAACGTAGTTAGACACAAGTTTTTTCTCCTTATTATCTTTAGCCTCCCACTGCGTAGGTTTGTTTATTTTTGTAATCTGTGCTTCAGTATATATATTTCTTAACTTTTTCTCCTCGTCAAGGTACTTAAGCTCTATTCTTTCTTTTTCTTCCTTAGTCTTAGCTGCAGACATATCAGAATCGTGCTTAGTTGCACGCTCTTTCATAATAGCTTCAGTGTTTTCAATAGATAAGTCCATTGTCTCAAGCTCCTTAGGATTCTTTAGAGCAAGATGTTTAATTACTTGTTCTAGCTTTTCATTAGATAACCCCATAGCCTTCAACTCAAGTGGAGTTTTCTGAGCTATAACTGATATTCTTTGTTCAGCAGCTTCATTGTCTAATTCTAATTTTCCCTTCTTAAGATTTTTTGTATCCTCAAAGAAATCAATAGCTTGCTGTGCTTGCTCATTAGCCAACTTTTGAGACTCTCTTTTAACTTCCAAGCTAGAAGTTTCTGTAACACCTATCTTAGAATCTATAGCCGTTCTAAGTATTTCCGCTGCTTCAGCCTGTTGCTTCTCGGTAAGTAAAGGTTGCGATGCTCCGCTATTAGGATTTGTTGGGTCAGGCACTAGATATATAACACCCTCTTCTTGTACATCAGGTAGCTTGTTGTTTGGGAGTGTTTCAAACCTATACTCTTTACCTGCTCTATTTGTAAGTATACTAGCTGCGTTATGAGTGTTAACCAACTCTCTCTGTATTAAATCATTCGTGGCTTTTACAAAGTCAGGATTTTTCTTCATATCATTAAGAAGGCCAACATCACCACTTTCAATAACCCTTTGATACTTCACGTCATATGCTCCCTTGATTCCTTCAGAGAACTCATTAACATTGAAGTTATCTATCTTACGTTCAACTGTATTCTTTAAGCTAAAGATTGACTTTCTGTCGCTAGGGTTTGAAGACATAACCATATTTCCGTCACCATCATCAACCATCTTACCTACCGACATCTGTCCTGTAACCGGGTCAATATATACACCTGAGTTTGCAGGGTCACCAAATGCTTGTATCTGTGCGTTTTGGTATATCTCTTCAGCCGAAGCATTACCCGATTTAGCTCTTTCTAGACTAGCCGCATAATCAGAGTTAAACTTTTTTGAAACCTCAAACATATCTACTGTTCCTTGCTTAAGGTTTGCTCGCATTGCGTTGTATTGCTTAAGAGGTAGCTGACCCGCCTTTAGTTTCTTATCTAAGTCAAGCATATATGCAGACGCATCAGAGGCAAATCTAGACATCCTTTCGTTAGCACCATCGTGCTGACCCTGAGGGGTGTCATTAAACTCACGCATATAATCACGAGACTCCTCGTCAAGTTTTATCTTTAAATCCTCACGCCTCTTTTCTTCAGCTAATAACTTAGCACTAAGGTCAGTACTAATTTGTCCCCAATTAATACCTTCAACAACAGGTCTTTCGCTTTGCTTATAATATGACTTAGCCATTAGTATACTTTAAAAGGGTTATATAGTAGATTAGCAGAATTAAAATTGTTTGCTGTATTTTGAAACTGCTGAGCAGGAGTCATCATGTTTTGATTAATCAACTGAGGGTTTTGCAAATTAAACATTGCCGATGTGTTTTGAAACTGCTGAGCAGGAGTCATTGAGAGTGACATATCAGGTCTAATTAATTGTGCTTGATTTGTAGGAATGGACGAAGGTGTTATAGTATCTAAAGTTACTGCCGTGTTAGTGTCACCCGCTAATCCTGCAGCTCCATCAACATTATTCTGCTTATATAGCTCAGAGTTCTCGTACAATGACATACCTGCATTAGCAAGCCCTGTAACGCCTGACATTATAGCTTGGTTTTGTTGATTCTGTGCTTGTGCTGCAGCTATTCCGGCACCCTCTGCTTGGTCTAAAGACAGATTAGCTCTTTCTCCCGCCAACCTTGATTCTTCTGTAGCCACTAATTTATTTAAAGCCTCTAAATCTTTTGTTTGCTTATCTGTAATACCTTGCTGTGCTATATTAGATTGAGCAAGTACTCGACCTGCAGTAGCAGCACCACCTCTCTCTGACTCACGACCCATCTCCATTGCTTGTGCTGCCTGTTGAGCTATCGCTTCTCTTTGGTTTAGGTATGGTGTCTTACTGATACCAAGTTGCTCAAAGTAATTCACGTCAAGCTGAGCTTCAGCCTTTTTAAACGCTGCGTCTGCCGCTGCTTGTGCGTCTTTAGCTAACTTTTTTTGTTTACCTGCTTGTGCAAAAGACATTCCTGTACTTGCTAAAGTTGTGCCCGTTGCTATTATTGCTGTTGCTGCTGCCATATTATAATACTTTAATCATTTCTTTGTTGTATGAATCACCTGTTGTATAACCCTGTTGCTCATAAACACCAATAAGTCCGTTATGCTTTATGAGGGCATAAGCGAACTTATTATCTAGGTTCTTTGCAACTGATGTTAATGTCTGTATCAATATTGATAACGCTTCTTTACGTGATTCTTTATACTCCTTGTTTGATATAATCCAATCTACCCACGCTACTTTTGAGTTGGTGTTGTATAAAAAGCCTGCGCATACAGGCGTATCACCGTCCCAAACCATTACACCACCTTGACCATCTTGAGGTAAGAAGTCTCTACTAGGAGCTTCCCATCCCCAATCCTTCCACCATCCCTTAAGGATGTTGTCATAATCTTCGTGCTGTAGTGGAGTTGTATTGAATTTCATCTAGTAGCAAAGATACTAAATTTTAAGGATAACTTTTCATTAACTCAGACTCAATAGCAAAAAGCTCACTAGCTGTAGTTACCGTGCTAGGAAGTGTAAGAGTTATCTCAGTATAATGACCCATCACGCCAAGCGATTCAGCCTGTGCATTCTTAAAGTACATAACAAAATCACCTGCACTTGGGGTTGTACCTCCTGTATTGTTTAATCTAATATAGTTGGTAGCTATAGTGTCACCGTTACTCACTGCGGTAACAACTCCGGTAAAAGAAAGGGTAGAGCCCGAACCTGCATATATTGAATCACCTACAGATAATTGGCTGTTAATGTCAATAGAAGTAGCGAATCTTAAATCAGTTACTGAACCTCCACCGAATAAAGAATTTACCTCACCAACACCACCATTAGCTCGTGACTTAAAGTCAGACTCAGTTAATGCACCGCCTGAAACTGCACCATTAGTCCGAACGTAAGCAAAATAGTTACCTTCTTTTTTTACAAACGATGTGCTATCTATAGAGCTTGACTGAGCCGCTACATCTGTAAGTAACTCGGCAGACCACGCATCAGTAGACTCAAGATTAAGCGTTTTAAAGAGCTTATTATCTAAAGGGCTCTGATTTATCACAGTCTTTATAGTAGACGCATACGTAGTACCGTAATAGCTATTACGAGTCTCATTGGTGTTGTGCCTATATAGCTGACCGTTCTTAAAGCTATAAAAGAAATTATTCATCCCTATCATATACTCAGGATTGTAGCTATAGAATGAAGGGAAT
>Ga0181388_1000229_pt1 | contig 19329 bp, 27 predicted proteins | sample 11SPOviralmetaG_FD_130120 | JGI IMG/M metagenome (GOLD analysis project Ga0181388, IMG submission 130120) | Marine viral communities from the oligotrophic San Pedro Time Series (SPOT) site, San Pedro Channel, CA, USA - 11 SPOT_SRF_2010-05-17 | ecosystem: Environmental > Aquatic > Marine > Strait...
GGCATAATCTAAGTATGATTTTAACAGTTGACGGTGTTCCCTTTTTGAATATGATATTGTTCTACCGTCGTATATATCGTGGTGTAACTTGCATAACATTGCAACATTATCTATATCGTACTTGCGTGTAGGGTTTCCACCCATACCTATATCTTTTAAATGTGCTAGTTCTAACCTTTGGTCATAGTTTATACACTCTGGCCATTCGCACCTGTTATTTGCACGATCTAATGCGATTAAACGCATTTCTTGTAGCTTAGTCAACTACTAGGGTTTAGGATTAGCGTCTTTTACAGCTTTAATTGCTTTGTACCATTCGCCGGTCTTGTCGCCTTTACTTGCTGTCATATCGTGGTATAACAAGTCAAGTTGATCGCCAATAGATCCGTACGCTTCTTGTCTAGCAGTTTTATAACCATTTTCTTGTTGGTCAAAATCGCTATTAGCTTTATCAATAACTGCTTGGTCATATTCAGCTTCTGTAAATTCACGTCTTACGTTATTTACTTGTGCGAACATACCGTCGCCACCATTAGCAGTTTTTTTCGCGTCTATTTCTGCTTGTGCCGTTACTGTTAGTTCTTCTAATGTTGCCATAATTATCCTTTCTATCTTATCATACTTTATTTAATTACTTCTTTAAACCAAACAAGCTTAATTTTCCACTATCTATGTTTCCACCTGTGCTTAAAAATACATTTATTCCATCACTTGCACTAGCAACTGTATGAACTCCACCACCTTGTTTACCTCTAAAATCTGTGGTTGTATCAGCAGTAGCGTTCTCAAAAGTAACAAAACTAAATTCACTTGCATTAGCAAAATTAAACAAGTATGCAGTTAAATTAAAAGCTGAGCCACTTGGTGTTCCAATAGTATTGAAACCCCAAGATGTTGCATTAGTATCTGAATCATTTGTAAAAGTATTGTATGCTTTAAATTGCTTTGTAGCTTCATCATAATTAGAAGTTGAATCAGCAGTTCCACTTTTAGTAACCCTTATTTTTACTGCTGATTGATTTGTATCAGCTTCTAATCCACTAATTATTAATTGATAAACATCATAAGTGCTATCAATCCCAACTAAAGTTACACTTGATACTCCTGATGTAACTATTTCTTCATCTATTTTTATTAAGCTACCTGCCATTATTTAACTCCATATACTGAAAGCGTTCCCTCGCTCATATTTGTACTGCCACTATCAACTCTTATTCCTTTAATTACTGACGTTTGTGATAGAACTGATATTTGTTTTCTACCCTCTAAATCATCTCTATTTGCACCTTGACTAGATAAAAATGTATAAGAGTTTGTGTCATCTGGATTGTATATATAAGCTGAAGTGTTCATAACAGCTTCGGTACCTGTTGTACCAAAATTTATTATGTTTTGATTTAATCCTCTTGTTTCAACAAAACTACTACCTGAATTTAGATTCAAATAAGCCCAGTCATACTCACTAGCAGTAATTGGATTATTACTACTATCTAAAAATCTAATCTTAATTGTATTACCACCACTTGTAGAATTAAAATTTCGAAAAGCTAAATAATACACATCATAACCTACACCAAAACAGTCTGTTATATCAAATGCAGTAGTGTTAGTAGATATACTTTCTGATTTTATAAACTGTAAATTAGTAGCCATTATGAGTATTCCTTTATTCCATACAAACTTATAGTTCCTGTCCAAACATTAGTATTTGTTGTTAAAAATTGTATAGCATTTATTTCATCAGCAGTTTTATAAAGACCACTACCAAACTGATAATAACTTTCTTCTATTGACTGAAATGTTTGAAAACTATATTTTGTACTATCTCCTAGATTATATAAGTAACAATATCCACCTTTATTTTGATTTGCAGTATCACTTGTAAATGGTAAAGCACTTGTTCCTGTACTATTACTTTCCCCATTTCCAATAGCACCACCATATTGAACTGCTTTTTCATAACTTGTTCCTGCTTCATAAGTGCTACCACTATCATTTGATAATCTAATACTGATACCTGTATTAGCTGATGAGCTTTCTATATTATTAGCAGTAACAAAATGAACATTATAAACATCTTCACCAATACTTGTAAAATTTAATGTACTTCCGCTAGATATAGTTTTAGTTTCAATTAATTCTAATTGTCCATAGTTAGTGTATTTATCTGCTCTTGTTAAATCATAAATATCTTTAGGTGTAAATATCCCTTTATTATTCCCAAAACTTTGTTCTGGGCTTTCTGGTATATATCCATATTCACTCATCATATTACCTTGTACAATGTAAATGTACCACTTGCTATGTTGCCTGTATTGGTTGCCCATTTAAAACCATCTACTTGACTTTGAACAGTAAATACACCACCACCTTGATTACCTAAGGTTATTCCACCACCTGAATACAGTCCTGATTGCTCCCAAGTAATGTAAGTATCTTGTGATGAATTGTTTGCATTATAAATATAAAATATTGCATTCATAGGAGCAGTAGTATTCAAAACTGCACCTATAAAATATTCACTATAAAAATCTGTTCTGTTTGTTAAAGCCAAAGTTGCAAAAGAGCCATTTGTTTGCAGTCTTTTTGACGCCATATCATAATTAGAAGTTGAATTTTCTGTACCACTTTCAGTAAACCTACCAATAAGAGCAGTTGCACTATCAGTAGATAAATTAGACATAGCAACCATATAAACATCATCACTATCTATGCCTGTTAAAGTAACACTAGCTACTGCACTTGTTACTGTATTTGTTGCTACTTGTATTAAACTCATTAGCTATCAACTCTCAATCCATAAGTTCTTATAGTTCCACTAACACTTGCTAAAGCATTTAACTGAAAACCACTCATACTTGACGCATTTTTATGAACGCCTATTGTTTTTGCAATTCTAAAAGCAACAGTATTATTAATGTCAACTGTTTGTGCAATTACAAAAGTGTAATTAGATGAATTAGGATTAAAAATATAAAGAACATTTCCACCTGTACCAGTTCCACTACTTTCAGTAAAAGCATAAATTCCTACATCTGTTCCTACTATTTTTGTTTCACTAGCAGTAGTATTTAATTTTAAATTAAGTCTTGCAGTATTATAAGTGGCGTCTGACATAACACTTCCTGTACTATTTATAAACTTTAATAAACCATATTGCCCGTCTCCATTACAAGTTATTTTATAAATATCAAAATCTGATGAAAAAACATCTGTTACGTTTACAGTAGATACTGAACTGTAAGTAGTTTCATTAATTAATCTTAGGTTACTCATTGTTTGACACCATAAAGTTTTGCAGTTCCACCTGTAAAACTAGCACCTGCACTATTTAAAATTTGTATAGCATTTATTGTTTCTGCAACATTATAACCTTGCCCACCGAAATACATATAAGTAGGACTTGGTGTTCCTTGATGAGTAATAAAACTATGTTTGCCTGAACTTCCTAAATTATATAAATATACATAAACATTTATTGGTGTACCTGTGCTTGTAAAACCTAAAATACTAAATCTATCTGTACTTGTTGTTCTATTAGTACCAAAACTATTATCTGTTCCACCATATTGAACTGACCTCATATAATTAGCAGTTTCAAAACTACTACCACCGTCATTTGATAATCTTAATTCTGTGTACATACTTGTAGCACCTTCTATCAAACTTAATTGCATAAGGTGTACGTCATAAACATTTTCTTTTATGGTTGTAAAGTTAATAGTGCTAGCACCACTTACAGTTTGTTCGGCAATAAGTTCTAATGAGCCACCCCAATGACCGTCTTTTTCTAATTGAAGTATTTCACTAGGTGTATATAAACCTGTATTCTTTTTTACATCATTTGGTTGTGTACCTAAGTAGGTCATAGTGATCCTTTAGGTTTGTCTAAGAAATGATACGTTATATTCTGCACTAGAAGCTGCTGAACATAAACCTTGTAGTTTATCTCCAGTTTCTAGCACGATCTTTGTTGTTATTTCAATAGTTGTACCAAATGGTAATGATACGTCATTTAAAACGTGGCGTAATGTTCCACCAGACTTAATAACACTTAGATCAATAGTAACGTCTGCACTTGATCCACTAACATTAGATACTAAAATACCTATAACTGTTTCTGTTGTAGATGACGGAACTGCGTCAACAATGTCTGCTGTTGATGTTCCAAGGACACCTTGAACTGAATGTAGTGTATCTGCCATAAATTATTCCTTTCCTATGATAAAGCTAATACTAAACCTAGACTAACACCACTTGGTGCAAGTGCCACAATATCGGCTACTGTGGTCTTCTTAACGGCGTTACTATCATCTGCGTCGCCAATTAAAACTATATCTGCCGAAGCTACGGTAGCTGATGTAGCACTATTAGGCGAAATAACTAATGTTGATGAAAATGCACCAGAAGTAGCAGTTGCACCACCAGATAACCCGGAAGTTCCTGCTGTTGTAACAGTTACCCCGGTAATATCGCCCTCGCCTATAAAGGAAGCCCAACTAGCACCATTATAAAACTGTAATACGTTACTGTCTGCTAAATAGCAAAATTGTCCCTCTATTGGACTGGTTATTTGTGCGTCCCTAGCTGTTGAATTAGCAAATATACCTATGGATTGTTCCATTAAGTAATCGTTTACGTCTGCTGCTGTTAAAACTTCGCCTGTTGAAAATACCTTAAATCCGTTTGCCATATTTTTAGTTTATCCTTTCTACTGTGTTTACATAGGTGTTTGTCATTAATAACCTAGTTTATCTGTGTCTAAAATACCAAATAACGTGTTATCTAAACGCATAAACGCTTGAACATCAGCATTTGACAACTTATATGATATTGTAAATAAGTCTGGTGTTATGTTAAAACTTATACCGTCTATGATTTCATTGCTTGTTATTTGGCTCGGCGATCCACTACCCGGTGGTGTTAACTCTACTTTTACTACGTCGCCTACTTCTCTAGCTAAAACTGTGTTTTGGTTGCTTGTACTAGCTTCTGTTAGATCAACAACTAAATCATCAAAACGTATAATTGCGTCTTTAAATTTACCAAGTAGAAAATTTGCAGCTTCAAGCACTTCTGTATCGCTGTTGTTAAATAGTCCTGTTCTTTGTAATGTTCTAATTAAATATTTACCTTGACTACCTGCGTCTTGTGCTTGTTGTGCTGTGCCACCAACACGTGTTAGGTTTACAATGTTATATATCTCATTGTCATCATTTATATAATTTACTTGTAAATACGGTACATCTGAACCGTCATCACTAAATGTTGCACTAGGTGTACTAGGGAACGTTGTATGTCTTGACTTAAATTGTAAAGTTCCAGATCTATCCATAAACAATAAACCGTTTTCTGAACGCTCTATTTGTTGCAATACCGTTAGCGTATTGTCGCTAATACCACTTAAACTTTGCATTGTAGATACGCCTGTTTCAATATTTCTATTTGTTGAGTATTTAACGTTTGCGTTATCTAATACACTACTTACTAAAGCACCACTTGTTTGACTACCAAACGAAGCGTTAATAAGTGCTGTATTAGCTAATTTCATAAAACCGTCTGACGCAGCAAAATCAGCGAAAGAGTTGCTGCTATCTGGGTAACTTAAACCAATATCTGTTACAAAACCAACAAATATATCTTCATAATTAGAACCACCGTCTGTTGTTGCGTCAACGTGTAACACAATTAACGGTTCAATACCCGGCGAATAAGGACTTGACGTATTAGTATTTTCGTACTTTCTAGCATTATTTAACAGTCTTACGGTTGCGAAACCTGTTGAAAAGCTGTCTAAATCTCTTGATCTACCACGATTGACACTAACACTTTGCACGTCTGTTGTTACATCTGTTAAAGTTACTGCACCACCAAGTTGACCTGTATCCAAAACACCACGTACTAGATCGTCTAAAGTAAATTCGTTTGCAGTAAACCCAATGCGTACACGTACTGTTGGTTTAGCCATTAGTTAAGATTTATTGTACGACTTAAATTGCCGTTAGTTTTTTCATATCTTTTAAGTGCTTCAACTACTTTATTAGCTGCGTCTTGTTCGTTGCCAACGTTACCGTTAAAGTTTATTGTTGTTTCGCCAAATCTACTTGCACCACCCATTGCACCTGCTGTTGCTAACCCTCTTGCTACATTTGCATTTCTATCTGCTGCTTGTCTAGCGTTAAAACCTGCTAAAGGATCTACTACTTTTGGTGGTTTACCTGTTATTTTGTCGCCACCTGTATCAATGCCCATATTATCTAACGCACTTTCAACATTTTCAGCTGTTGTTTCAGTTAGATCAGCTACTTTGTCAAATGCTGCGTTCATTTTACCGTCGCCTAAAGCAAGTAAAGCTGCATTGTATCGTTCTTGTGCTTCTGCTAGTGCAATTAACACATCAATATTATTTTTACTAACTTTATTTAATGCTTCTTGTCTTTCTTTAACAACATCTGCTAATTGTATTTCACGTAGTCTTAGTTTTTCTTTTTGTTCTAGTAAGTCTGTTATCTTTTCCTCAACACGTACAGCTTCTTCTTTAGCTTGTGTTAACTTACGTTCTGCGTCCTCTACGTCGCTATTACTACCAGTAGCTTCATTATTTAACTCGTTTAAACGTTCTCTAGCTATTGCAAGTTCAAGTGTTTTAATTTCTGATCCGTCTTGTGCTTCTATTAACTGGTTTACGGCTTCTTCTTGTCTAAGTATTGATAAACGTTCTTCATCAGTTACTTTTGCTGCTTCAACTTTAGCTTCTGTTAAATCTTTTTCTGCTTGTTCTATTGCACTATTTGCGTCCTCTAGGTCACGATTACTACGTTCTATGTCATCATCTATATCTAATAAATCTTGACCTGCTTCAATTAAATCTGTTTTTGCTCTTGTCAACGCTTTTGTAGCGTTTTCTTCTTTTTCTTGTATTGCTATAATTCTATTTCTTGCACTTACTAATGCTGACAAGTTAGGTAACAAGCTGTTTTGTATTTCTTCTGCTTGATTGCGAATAGCGTCTGTATTAGCTTGATTTGTACGGATTAAGTCGCCAATCATATCATCTTCGTTTTGTACTTCTTCTTGTAAATCGTGACTAGCTTTTATTCTGTCTTTATGTTGTTGTAAGTAAAAAGCGTCCATTGCTATTGATCTAGCCATTTGTATTTCTAATGCCTTTTCTTTTGCAGTTAGTTCTTTAGTACCAAAACTTGTATTCTCTAAACCTTTAGTTAATTCTTTTTGTGTTCCTATATAATCGTGTGTAAAAGAATTAAGTTCTTTTGTACTGTCTGTCAAAATATCGTAAACAGCAACAGTATTTTCAGCACTTGTTACAACTAAATCTAATACACCACCTAATAGTGCAAATCCTTTTTCTAATAATGGTAAAAGAACTGGTGCAAGTATATTAAATATATCTACCAATCTTTGTATAACTGGTGCAATTTCTTTCATTACCGGGGTAAGTCCAGTACCAAGTGCAGTAATTAATTCGCTAAATACTGGCATAAGTTCTGTTGCTATTGGCAACAACTCATTACCCATTTGTACTTGTAATTCTTTTAATTCTGCTTGTACACGCCTACTTGCGTTAGCAAAACCGTCTTGCGTTCTATTTAGATCGCCCTGCTGTACTGTTGTTTTTTCTAGTAATAATTCATAAGTTGCTAATGCTTTTTCTTGTTTTGTAAGTTCTGCTGCTGATGTCTTACCAGTCATTGCAAATGCTTTTGTCTTTACATCAGCTTCAAGTATTGCAATACCGTATGTTTTCAAACTCTCACGTTCGCCTAATAGTGCCTTAGTAAATGCTTCTAATACTGGTTTTGCACCACCTTGTACGTTACTAAATGAAGCAACGTCCCCTGCAAGTGTTGCTAATTTCGTTGATAGGTTTGCTGATCCCTCTGCTGTAAAGTTAATACCTTGTAAGACTGCACCAGAAGTTGCTAATAATTGTTTTAATTCAAACGACGCTAAACCTGCTTTATTAGCAAATTCTTCTACAAACTTACCTGTATCTTGTGCTGCTTTACCAAATGTAGTTTCAAATGCTGCACCTGCTTCTTCTGCGTCTGACGCTACTGTTAATGCCTTTGCACCCATTGCAACTGCTGCTGTACCGAGTACGGCAAAACTTTGTGCAGCTGCTACACCTACTTTGCCTATACCTCTACTAAATTTACCTAATGCACTATCTGATTTACGTATTGATTGTAGTAAACTTTTTTCGTCGCCAATAAACGCATACCTTAATTGTTTTGTTTTTGCCATATTATGCTGCCCTTGTTATCTTGCCTAAAATTTTTGTATTACCTGTTGCAAATCTTATTGGTATATTTACAACTTTGTTCATTTCCATTTGATTTTCTATTGCTTTAAATACACGATCTAGGTATTGGTCGGCAATTTGAGGTAAAGCGTTCTGTATTGTTTTACCGACTACATAACCACCTTTTTTAGAATTAAATGCTTTTTCGCCAATGAATGATCTATACAATCTACCTGCACCGGGTTTTGATTTAGGCAATCTACCTAAGTCTTTTTGTCTATAATATGTAAATTTATCGCCATTTTTTCTTCTTACTGGAACTGGTTGAAATACTGCACCGAGTTCTAAATAAAGAACTGCGTCGTTTTTATGACCTTGTAGTTCAATAGACGCTTGGTTTTGTCTTGCACGTGCCTTTATGCCACGTACTGCACGATCTCGCCTATGTACTGGACGACCTGCAACGGTTTGACGCTTACCTAATTTTATAGCGTCATTACTTACTTCTTTTGCAATTTCAATATTGACACGTCGGATTGTTTTATTTATCTCTTTGTCAAGTTTTTTAAATTGTCTAAGTAAATCATTTAGACCAGATACACCTAATGCACCCGATACGCCTATTGTCCTTGCTTTTGCTATCGCCATTAATTCCTATTTTCTACTTCAACTACTAATGCGTTTATTATTCCAATATCGCTATTAAGCAACTCATTAGGACTAATCCCGGTTGCTAGACTTAGTTGTACAATAGAAGTTAGGATTGAACTTTTGGGGTATCACTAGAAAATTCCTTTATGGTTTTAACCTCGGCTAAAAATCCGTCAAAGTCTTTAGTTTCCCCTTTTCGTTTAGCACCTAGCCAAGCCAAATAAGCAGCGTGTTCGTACTTTGCTTCTTTGGGATCAGCTAAGGCACTAAATCCTACATCAAATTGTCTTTCAAACTGAACTAAATCTATTGGTCTAATATCAGCTTCTATTTTTTTTCCGTTTTGGTACTCTATTTCGTAACCACCATTCATAGTGTCTACTCCTTTTACTAACTTGTCGCTCTAGTAATTGTACCACTTGTTGGGAATGTAACAGACATAGTTGCTAATTCCCCTACACCGTTAGCTACTGGTGCGTGTGAATTAACAAGTACTGAACCGGAATATGCCGGGTTAGTTGAACTTGTTGATCCTGCGTCTGCTTTTACAATAAATGCAGTTGTAGAACCTAACAATGGGAACAATGTAGCGTCAACTTCTGATGAAGCGAAATCCTGTTGAAATTCAATAGCAAGTGAACCGTCTTTAAGTCCCCCTGTTCTTGAAACGAATGTATCGCCCATTGCAGTTGTAACTACTTCGTCTGCTGTAATATCTAATGTTACGCTTTGTACGTGATCTGATAAGTCCACGCTATTTAATGTAACACTAGCGTTATTTAATACAAATGTTGCCAATGTAAACTCCTTTCAAACTTAATTGTATTAGTTAAAAAAGAAGTGTTGTTGTGTGTGTTATTCTAATTATTTAGTTATTAAATACTTTTGCAAATTCAATCATCATATTTGTATGCAACCGTTTTTCCCATTGTTTACTTTTATTTGTACAACTATCACAAGTAAAACTTCGCAAATTTGGTAAATATCTTTTTTCTTTATCCCAATATAGCTTTACCCATTGATCGCCATTTGTTGTTAGTCTTTCATCATTACTATTTGCAACTATTGAATTATTGCATTGTTTTTTTACACCAATAGCACCAACACATTTCCATAGTTTTTGATTTTTTGACATTTTTAACACTCCTATTATTTTGTCTATTTTTAAATTATATCACATAACGTGATGATTTTCAAATTGTCTATTCTATGCCGATAGTTGCGTGAATACCAAAACTAGGATTAGTTCCAGTTATAGTGTAATTTAGTCGCCAATATTGGTCGGTTACTGCACCTGCAACAGATTTAATTTCTGAACCTATTGCTGTTAAAGCTGTAAATGTTGCACGATCTGTTGCACTTGTAAAATCTGAATTATCATCTGATTGCAATTTAAAAGTAACTGTTGGTGTTGATGTACCACTAACGCTATAACAATGTACAGCAGCGTAACATTTTTCCCCTGTAGCAACTGCACCAACTTGATAAGCTGCACTATTGCCTGTTGCTGTTAAAGCTGTATCTAATGCGATTGTTCCTCTTACTACAACATCTGATGATATTGATTTGTTTATTGTAAATGGTGTGATCTCGCCAACTGTACCAAACATTGAGTAACTAAATAGACTTGACTTCATAAAGTAAGCTGTATTGCCTATACCTGCGTCTGGTACTGCTGTAACGATTAATTCGTTACCAATGCTTGTACCAAGTAGTGCGTCTAGTTTGTTTGCACCTGCTTCATAAAAACCGTCTAATGAAAACGAAGCATTCTTACTTCCACCTAATTTTGACTTAAAACCACCACTATTAATTGTTGTTGCGTCTAGTTCATCAGCTGTGACTTCTAGGTTCATTGCTGTTGTGTGTGAACTTAGATCATAACCACCAATAAACGCTTTACCGTCGTTGAATACAAATTTAGCCATTTATTCTTTATCCTCTACCCACGCTTCATTAACATCTGTTGTACTTTTGTCATCAGCTATAAATTTTCCGTTTTCTGTTCTTGCTCTTTTTTTCTTAGACTTAGTTATTTTAGTAGGTTTTATATGCCCACCTTTTATTAATGACTTAGCAACTTGTTCGTCATCAATAGTAATAATATCGCCTTTTACTTTTTCCATTACTTTTTTGTTGCCTATGATTTCATATTTAGCCATTTAACTTGTTCCTTTCGTATAAACTTGTAACTGTACATTAGCACCTATTGCGTCAATACCGTTAACATTGACGTCTGCACTTATGTTTGATACGCCTACACATCTTGAAGTCGTATCTGCTAAACCAAGTGTACTATTATTAAATATAGCTTGTCTTATGCTTGTGCCACCTTGTCCTGTAATAAAGGTTGCTAACTTATCTTGCCCACTTCTACTATCTGTTCTTTGACAAGCTACTAAAATATCAAACGTGTAAAGATCTGTTCCACGTTGCATTGATGTATCAAAATCAATATCTGTTGGCACTATAAATGCTGCCGGGAAGTTTAAACCTAAGTCTGGAACGGTGTCGTGTACTCTTAAACCTGTAATATTGTCGTTTAAGGTTGTTTTTATAGCGTCTGTTATTTCGCTCAATGTAGCCATTACGCTACACCTAGTATTGTACCTTTACGAAATGGTGCTAACAATCTAGTTATCTCACGATTTTGTTGTATGTTGACTACACCGAAGTCGCCAACACCTGCCACACCTAACGGTGCATTTCTCATTGCAAATAGTTCTGACGATAACATAAGTGTTGCTTGTCTAATTGGCTCTGGTACAGCTGACCAACCCCATTTAGCTGTAATCTCTGCTGTTGCCCTGTTGCTTGATAGATCAAGTGGCCATTCGTGTACACTTGTTGAAATTAGTTCAATAATGTAATAAGGTGTTGTTAATATACCACCTGCAACGCTGTTTAAAGGTAGTAATTGAAAATCTGTTGCTGCAACAGTAGTTTCATACGTGCCGTCATCATTATCATCATATTTTACAATCAACCCGGTAGAAGTTGAAAAATCATCTACACGAAGTCTATATGGATCGTTTGTATAATATTTACGTGCTGAAACATTTGCGTCTGCATAAAATACACGACCACAAAAAGCGTCTATTTGACGACTTGCAGCTTCAACACTATCTTCTAATAAAGTATCATCATTACCGTCGCCTATACCGACGAACGACTTTAAACCACTAAGAGTACAGTACCCATTGACAATTGCCATTGTGTGTACCTACTTACTTCTTAGTTTCTACTTTTTTTTCGGTTTTAGGTTTTTTACTAGCTGTTTCAACTTTGCCACCCAACTCTTTGATAGCTTTTTTAACTTCTTCAGCACGTTTTGCCTTTCCGTATATTTCGTAATGTTTTAATTCTTGTTTTAATGCTTCTATTATATCTTTGCTCATAATGTTCTTTCTTTGTGGTTCGGTGTGTCGGTTGCCCGACACACAAAACCGATTATTATCCTAGCTTTTAATTAAAAAGTAGGTGGTACGAAACCTGTACCAGATACATAAGCTGCACCTGTTGGGTAACGTCCGGAAGCAAATGCTGAATATCCATAAACAACCATTTTGGTTGTAAGGTTTCCTGCGTTTGTTTCCTCAAATTTGAGTTGCATAACTCCGTCCTCAAATATTTTGAGGTCGTCCATTTTTATAGCCCAAACTAGATCCTCGTTGCCACCTGCACCACCGTTTGTTTGAACGTTAGCGTCTGTGATAACTGGAAGTCCCATTAAAGTACCAACAACGTTTCCGTATGCTGCTGCTTCGCCAACACCTACGGCGTTGTCCGGGTTATTACCTTGTGGTAATACTAATGGTCTGTTGTTGCCGTCTACACCTGCTGTGAAGAAGCCCCAACGTCTTGGGTGCATAAAGATAGCTGTTGCCGGTGCAAATCTGTTTGAGTTAACAGTTTGTATGGCGTTAGCTAATTTAGGGAATGCTTCCCCAACGGTAGGACTTGCGTCCGTATACGATACGGCCCCAATTCCTGCGACTTGGATCATTCCAGTATGCTGTCCGTTTGCACCTGTTCCTGTCCACATTTGACTATCTAAAGTCGTGTAGTAGGAAGCAAGTAGGTCTTGGAAGATAACATTTTCTAGTGAAAATCCAGATCCACCACCCCTTTCAAGTGCTTGTCTTGACACGTCTTGCTGACCTGCAATAGTGTTTACGTTTACAGTTAATAGAGTGTCGTCCATATCTGTTTCTGATACAGCTGCATTTTCAGTAGCTTGTGGTGCAGTACTTGAACCAGTTGTAACCCTTGAAACCTGTATTTGGTTTCCGAATTCTGGTAACTGCTCTTTGGAAGCAGCATTATAAAATGCTGATCCTGCTCTAGCTATTGGTGCATACATATCTAACAAATATTGTGGTACAACAAGTCCAGTAAATGCACCTGTTCCAACATCTCTTGCTTCAAACTCTTGGTGTGAATTTAAACGTTCTTGTGCTTGATAATCGCCCTTACGTGATGAATAAGCGTCCCTAATAAAGTTATGATCTCCACCTTTTCTATAAAGGTCTGGTTCATTGACTTCAACTACGGCTTCTTTATCGCCTAAATCTTCATCTTCTACACCTAAGTTATTTCTGCTTTCTTTAACTGCTTTTAAAGTTTCGGTTGCTTCTCTTGCTTCTTCAATCTTTTCGTTAAGATCTTTTACTTCTGTGTGAAGTGCTTTTGATCTGTCAAATTTATCGCCAAATCCCTCTGCACTATCTTCTAAAGTATCAAGTTCTTCAACTAAAGTATCAAGTTCTGCAACTTTACTATCTCTAGCTTCAATTAATTTTTTCATAATATCCTTAGTAATTGTATTCTTATACTTCTGCGTAAGGTGTGTAGTTAAGTGTGATACACGGCTTATAACACGGCGTTACGACTGTTTGCGAATACCGTCCCTTTCAAGTTGCATTTTTAACAACTCTACTTTTGGATTGCTTCGCTTTTTATCAGTTTCCGTATCAACTTGTGTAGTTACTTCGCTAATAAAACTTTCTAATACCTCTGTTGCTTGGTCGCCATTTCTAGCTTCTACCAATTCTTTATGTAGATTTTCTATATCTACGCCACGTAGTTTTGCACCTGCCCACGGATTAGCCGGGTATGTTACAACTGACACGTCAAACAATCTTGCTTCCGATACAGTTCTTTCGTCGCCCTGTTGGTTAAATTCATCACGCATTGCTGCAAACGCAAATGACATTTCATTTAAATCGCCACGTTTCATTGCACTTGCTACTTCTGCGACTGTTGGATTTGTAGGATCTAATTCAGCTCTAACAAATAAACCGTATTGATCTTCTTCTAATTCTAATGTTCCACTTGATGTTCTAGCTAATGGTATGCCGTCGTGATTTACTAAAAACCTTACATCATCTTGTTCTTTTAAAGTTTTCTTAAAAGCACCGGGTTGTATAGTTTCGTCATATACGCCTTTGTGATCTCTTACCCCGTACGGCTTGTTGAATACTGACGCATAACCTGTAAACAATAATGTATTCGTGTCGTTATCATTGCGTTCTTCAACTGCTGAAAAAGTAAAACTTCTATTTTCTGTTAGTTTTTCCATTTCTTTAAGAATAGTGTTACGTTTTTGTGTGTCTATTGTTTGTGATATAGCAACTACACTATCAAATTCTTTTTGCAATCTGTACCCCTTACTTTTTTTTGGTTTTGCTTTTGGCTTTGTGTTTTTACCTTTGTAATTCTTTCTTGGTTCTAATGTACCCTCACTAACAAGTTGTGCAACTTTTCTTTCTGCCCACTCCCCTGCTTGTTTAGGATTAGTCCAAGGATTAGAACCCCAAAGTAAAAACGCAACGTCCGAAGCCCTCCAAGTGTCTGGATCATTAGGATTTGATTTTTCACGATCTAGGTCGGATAAATGTCTTTTATGCCACGCACCCATTCTAACAATCTTATCTACGCTTACATCTTCGCCATTTGCCATAGAACGTGCTTCACGCTTTGTTTTATCTGTAAGTCCGTCCCCTGCCTTGTTTAAATTATCTAAACCACGTTGTGCGTTCTCTTGCATAAACTTTGGTGGTTTTCTATCTACTGCCCTATGTTCAGCTTCTATTGTTGCTTTATTTTCTTCTGCTTCTGCAATATTTAAAGCTGTAATTTGGTCTTGTGCTGATTTATGTGTTTTATGACAACCTATTAATGAACCGTCATCATCTTTAACAACTGCGTGTCCACCAACTTGGTATTGACCTGTTTCGCCACTTTCTTTAAGGCAATCTGGGTGGCTATGAATTATTGAATAGGGCATTACTCTGGTATTTCGTTTGTCGGATCGTGTTGATCTATACCTTGTGGTGTTGCAAGTGGATCTACTAACCCACCTTGTAAACCGATATAAAACTTGTCGCCACCCTCATACGGTTCTAAATCCATTTTTGACCTTGCTTCATTTGGTGTCATTACACCAGAACTAATAGCAACTTGAAAACCTCTAACTCTACTTAGTTGGTCGCCACGTGCATATTCGTCTGTGTCTAACCTAACAAACTGTTTACCCGGTATAAGTGTTGAAAAACCGTCCTCTATGCGTCTAATCCACGGAAGTAGTGTATGCCTTACAAATGCAAGTCCATTACTTTCAATGTTTGAATAAACGTTTGATCCGTCTTTAGATAGCAATAAATGTGCCGGTACTCTAAATACCCTTGCAATTTCATTTACAATTTGTTCACGTGCTTTTATTAGCTCGTCCCCTGCCGAAGCACTTATTGCTTTCCATTTTAAACCACCTGTAAGAACTGCCGGTTTTCTATTACGGTTATGTGTCCCAATCCAAGTTTCTTTTAGTACAGACGCTTGTTCAGCTGTTAAATCTCTATCTGTTTCTAAAACGCTGCTTGGTGTACCACCTTGACCGTAAAACTGTGCAATATGTCTTTCCATTGCTAAAGCTAAACCGTATGTGTTTGATTGTGTTCTTAGTGGACTTATACCTACAAGTTGACCGGGATATGAATACCAAATAAAATGTAACATATTGTTCTGTGTAATTTTTCTTTCAAACTTACCTTTGTTGCCCATAAGCATAAAAACCTTTTGACCATTTTCCATTTCTACTTTTACTTTCTCTGGGTGTACTGGTGTCATTGCTATTGGTCGCCCTTGTCGGTCTTTGTCTATAAGTAAGAAAGCGTTGCCGTGCATTGCCATTGATGTAATGATTTCGTGTATAACTTGAAACATTGTTTGGTTTGGATTTGGTTTTTCTAAAAATTTAGGTTTATCTGTAAAGATAGTCTTTGCACTATCGTATCGTAATGTTTTTAACGGAAGTAATGAAATACTATCTGCAATAAGTGATATAGCTGAAAAGACTGCTGATATACCTAATGCTGATGTTTCGTTTACTTTTTCGCCTGTATAGTTATGTAGTCCACCCTCACGTAATGCTAATAAATCGGTTAGGTTGCCTAAAGCTGCGTCCCTGTTTTCTGCTCTTTTGAATAAACTCATCTAATTGTTAAATAACTTCCTAATATCATAAACGCACCTGCCACTATGTAAGCAAGTGATGTATTTAGTGTATATACACCATAAATTATAAGCCCTGCACCAACTACTTCTAGCATTGTTGTTATATAGTTAATCATTCATTCTTACCTTTGCTATATTATAATATTCGTCATCTAATTCTATCCCAATAAAATCTCTGTTTGTATTTTTACAAGCAACACCCGTTGAGCCACTTCCCATTGTAAAATCTAAGACTGTTTCATTTTCTAATGTGTAAGTTTTAATTAAGTATTCAAGTAAATCAACTTGTTTTTCAGTTGGATGATTGTTAATGTTATGTCTATCACTTTTTCTAAAAGTAAGTAAATTAGTAGGATATTTTAATTCATCTTTATCTGCACCACTATATAAAATGCTTATGCCAAAATTACTTGAATTATGTTTTTTAGTTTTATTACCTCTATCTTGCTTTGGATAACTTGGAACTTTTATAGGATTATAATTAGGTTGTGATTTGTAAAAAATATGTATATTTTCTAAAACTCTTAATGGTTGTATTTTTGCTAAAAATGGATTTGAGTGCAATACTTTATTCCATACCCAATCATATTTATATTCTTTAATATTAGATAATCTTAAATAACTACTAAATGGCTCAATGCCAAATAATGCTATTGCTGTATTATCTTTTCTAATTCTTTTTATTTGTTTCCACATTAAATCACTTGGAATAATTTTATCCCAATTATTTTGGGTTTTTCCATAAGGTGGATCAGTCAAAATAAAATCAATAGAGTTATCTGGTAATTCTTTCATTACTTCTAAGCAATCGCCGTTATATAGTTTCATAAATTAATTATCGCAACTTCTGGTTCATCATCTAGTGGATCTGGTGCAGTTATACGGTCAAGCATAATTACCATTGCAATACAACTATCTATCTTTCTTTTTGACCTACCTTTAGATAATCGCCAACCCATATCCGTTACTCTTTGTGCTGCTGACATTACTTGGTCTGTAAACGTTGGATCGCCGTTATGTCGTATTCTCGCATTAGAAATTAAATCATAGGCATTACCACACGCCGGTATCATTCTGCTATGTGTTTGTGGGAAGTTGACCATTGGTACACCTCTATCAAGCAATACTTGTGCTGAACGTTCAAAAAACGCCGGATCATACGCAACTTCTTTAACTCTATACTTTGTCATTAAACCAACAACAAATGCTTCTATTTCTTGGTAATCCATAAAGTTTTCATCTTTAGGTAGCCATATCTTTGCTTGTGTATAAATAATATCATTTTCGTCTTTTTGTCCATATACGACTGCAACGCTATCGTGTCTTAGTGCCATATCAATACCAACAAATAAAGGTCTTTCTGGACTAAGTTTCATTTCTGTATCTTCACACGCTAACCATTGTTCTATTTCAATCCAACTTTCTTGATCTGTTCTAGTCCATTGATTTAAGTGGTAACGTTGAAATTCGTTTATTGGTAACGCTTTCATTCTACGTCTAAGGTTTTCTATTGGCCACCAATCGTTTTGTATTGCCGGGTTGACCTTTTGCCAAACTTTCTCATCTTTAGGGTTGTCTTTATCAGTTGCACCAATCCATTTAAAGTAAAATTCATCATCTTTTTGTTTACCTGCTTCTTTTAACAGTCCTCTTTGATATAAACGACCTGCCATACTATCTAGGTCGTGTCCTGCTGTTGTAATGTTTAACACTAAACCGTCTTTACGTTTTGCTGTGTTATTAGCTAATACATAATGCACACGTTCTAAGTTAATGTTATTCCATTCGTGTATTTCATCAGCTATAAAGCAACTGTTTCGTCCACCGTCTGCTGTACCTGCTTTTGCAGCAACTCTAAATGCTCTACCACTACCGTTTTTAACTTGTATTTCATTTTCGTATGTTTCAACCATTTCACGCAAAAATGGACTTTGTTCGCAGATTGTACGCATATTACCAAAACATAGGTTTGCTTGTTCAAATGACGCAGCTGCAACAGCTACAAGTGGGGAAGTTACACCAGAACCTAAAAGTTCGTATAGTCCAACCATACTAACGATTGCAGTTTTACCATTACCTTTTGGCGTACCTATTAATGCTTCTCTGTATTTTCTTTGTCCTTTATCGTTTAATTCATATAATTCATAAAGTATTGCTTTTTGCCAATCATCTAGTCTTACTGGTTCGCCATAAAAATCGCCCTCGCCGTGTACACAAAACTTTTCTATAAACTTAACAACACGTGATCCGTGTGTTTCTGGTAAAGTAATCATTCTTCCTCAAACTCCGTGTCCCAATCGTCTATGCAGTTACAATGCAAACTGCACTCACAACATAAGTTTACGTGTTTTATACCTTTAATCTTCATTTTCACAAATTCTGCATATTATCTTGCTACCGTCTAGATCGTAAAATAAATCGTAACATTGTTCACACATCAATATATATTTAACTGCACTATTCATTTTTTACATCTTAGGCAAATATTTGACCACCTAGCATAAAAATACTGTTTACAGCTAGTACAAGGTTTCATATAATCACTTTGTTTGTTTGTTACCATTTTTTAATTTATCTAAAATAAATTCTTGTAATTGTTGGTGTTTTATACTTAGCTGCATTTTATCGTTTGCTTCTAATGATTTAATTAATATAACTACTACATCTTCTAGGTCATCATCTGTTAGTACATTTTTCCAATCATTTATAAAATCAATTAATTTTTCTTTCATATTGTTCCTATTCTTCTTCTAAAACTAATAGACGTGGATCTACTAATTCTTTTTCTTCGTCATCTTGTAATAATTGTTGAAGCTGCTTGAAGCCCATTGCATTTTCTGATACAGAAATACCTAACCTTTGACGACTTAGTGGCGTTAATCCTAATTCTTGTTCTA
>Ga0181388_1000232_pt1 | contig 19222 bp, 18 predicted proteins | sample 11SPOviralmetaG_FD_130120 | JGI IMG/M metagenome (GOLD analysis project Ga0181388, IMG submission 130120) | Marine viral communities from the oligotrophic San Pedro Time Series (SPOT) site, San Pedro Channel, CA, USA - 11 SPOT_SRF_2010-05-17 | ecosystem: Environmental > Aquatic > Marine > Strait...
ACTGAAGCTGCCGTATCTATCACTGGCGCAACAAAAGCTAATCCTGTTGTTATTACAGCCGCATCTCATGGCTTTTCTAACGGTGACAGAGTTATCATCACCAGTGTTTCAGGCATGACCCAGCTTAACAACAGAGAGTTTACTGTAGCTAATCAGACTACAAATACTTTTCAGTTGTCTGGCATTAACGGTACAGGGTTTGATGCGTACACATCTGGCGGCACAGTTGCTAAGATTGTAGAGGTTACTACAACCTACAGCGTTACAGAAATCTTTGAGATTAACTACGCACAGTCTGCTGACGTTATTTACATGGCGCACAAAGACCATGCACCAGCCAAGCTCACAAGAACTACGGCAACATCATTTACGTTGACAAATGTAGACTTTGTAGATGGGCCGTATCTTGACGAGAATATTACCAGCACAACTTTGTATGCTTCTGCGGCTACAGGCAGTGTCACGATTACTGCATCTGCGGCACTGTTTACATCTTCAGATGTAGGTAGATATATACGTCTAAGAGAAGTATTAGAAATCAACCACGATGAATGGGCGGCTTCTACAAGTTATGCAAATAATGCTACAGTACGTTTTGGCGGTCATGTCTACAAACAAGTAACTGGATCTACGCAAACTTCAGGGAATACTCCACCTGTGCATACAAGCGGCACAGAAACTTATGGTGCTATTGATTGGGAGTATGTGCATGATGAAACTGGTTATGTTGAGATCACAGCTTTTACAAGTTCCACAGTAGTCACTGCAACTGTAAAGACAGACGATGGCGGTATATCTGTTTTGCCTGACAGCACAGTAGGTTCTTCTAATGCTACAAAGCGTTGGTCATTAGGAGCGTTTGGTGGTGATCAAGGATTTCCAAAGGCTGTGGCGTTCTATGAGCAACGCTTGTATTTTGCTGGCACAACAGGACAACCACAAACAATCTTTGGCTCTGTGTCTGCTGACTTTGAAAACCATACACCAGGCACTAACGATGATGACGCACTGAACTTCACTATAGCGTCTGACCAAGTAAATGTTATTAAGCATCTGTTGCCAGCACGTTTCTTGCAAATATTAACAACTAGCGCAGAGTTTACGCTGTCTGGCGGTGCTGGATCGCAACCTGTTACGCCTACAAACGTAAACATTTTGCGTGAAACTACGTTTGGCACATCTGGCGTTAGACCTTTACGAGCAGGGAACAGCACTATTCTAATTCAGAAAGGCCAAGAAAAGGTAAAAGAGATTACCTTTGATTTGGATACAGATGGCTTGTTAGGCATCGATTTATCTATTCTGGCTGACCACATTACCAGAAATGGCGTGACTGATATGGTTTGGCAACAAGAGCCAGAACTTATCTTGTGGTTTGTTCATAGTGATGGGCGTTTAATTGGGTTGACCTATGACCGCGCTAACAACGCTGTAGGGTGGCATACTCACCCTCTGGGTGGGTCAGGTACGGTAGAAAGCATCACAAGCATCCCTGAAGGCTCTGAGGACACTGTGTATATGTCTGTAAAGCGCACTATCAATGGCGCAACTGTTAGGCACATAGAGTATATGAAACAGATATACTTTGGCACAGATGTAGCAGATGCTTATTACGTTGATGGTGGATTAAGCTTTGCCAGTGGTGGGGCGAATGTCATAACAGGCATCAACCACTTAGAAGGCGAAACTATTTCTATACTTGTTGATGGTGCAACTCATCCAGACAGAACTGTTACGGATGGCAAGATTACTCTTGATAGAGATGCTCTAAAGGTGCATTTGGGTTACAGTTATACATCTTTAATGCAGACTTTGCGTTTAGAAGCTGGCGCAGATGATGGCATAGCGCAGGGCAAGATAAAGCGGATACATGGTGCTACAGTGCGTTTCTTAGATACAGTGGGTGCAGAAGTTGGCACAGACACTACAAATCTTGACCGCATACCATTTAGAAGCAGTGCAAACCCAATGAACCAAGCGTTAAGTTTATTTACTGGCGATAAGGAAATATCTTTTCCGTCAGGCTATGACAATGATTCAAGGGTAATGGTTAGACAAAACCAGCCATTGCCAATGACTATTCTAGCTGTAATGAGAAGGTCTAATACATTCGATGCCTAATATTGTGCCTTTTAAAAAAGAACATTTAGATAAGATAAACCTTATGTTTGAGATGACTAAAAGCGGCAAGGAATCGCTTGGCTCTTACGATGGGGTTATAGGATATACGGGAATGGAAGATGATGCAGTGCTGGCTACAGGCGGTGTGCATCCAATGTGGGAAGGCGTAGGTGAAGCGTGGCTCTTAGTAGGGCGAGAAGGCTACGAAAAACCAAAGACTGTAGCAAAATGGACTGATTATTTGTTTCAACATATACAAGAGGAATATGACTTATTTCGTATTCAAGCAAGTGTGTCTGCAACAGATCTTACTGCAAATAGATATGCACAGTGGCTTGGATTTGAAAAAGAGGGTATTATGCGTAAGTACGGGCCAGATGGCACAGACTACATTCGTTATGCGAGGTTAATGTAATGGTTGATCCACTTACTATAGCCGCAGGGGCTTCCGCAGTAAGCGGTGTGATGGGCTTTAAGGGTAATATGTCTGCGGCAAAGGCTGCAAAGCAGACTGCTGATTATAATGCTCAAGTTGCTGAGAATGAAGCTGTATTACTTGCCAGAAAGAAGCGCGATGAAGAAGAAGGTCTGCGTAAGCAATCTGACAGATTAGAAGGCACACAAAGAGTTATGGTTGCTGGATCTGGTGTGCAAATGACAGGTAGTCCACTAGATGTTCTTGCGGAAACTTACTTTAGCACCAACATGGATGCAACCATGATTCAGTACGCTGGGGATATAGAGCAAGTTCAAAAGCAGTCAGAAGCAGCATTGACAAGAGCAGAGGGTGGCGCAAGAGCAACGGCACTTAAAACTCAAGCTGTCACCACATTGTTGGGTGGCGCACAAAAAGCAGCAACATTAATGGCGTAGGTGATTAGATGCCCAAGATACCTTTATACAACCAAGGACAAGGTGGAACAGTACAGACTGCGGCTGGCGCACTATCGCCTAGAGCAAACGTAGGCGCATTTACTGCACCTGGGCAAGCACAGGCAGCATTTGCAGAAAAGGCTGGGCAGATTGCTTTTCAGTTTGGCATGGCTGAAAAAGAGGCAGAAACACAGAAAGCCAAAAGAGACATCACTGCATTAGTCAATCAGCAGATGAATGATTGGACTAATAAAAATCAAGACACAACTGTTGAAGGTTATCAGGCTTCTGCTGCGGCAGAGAAAGAAAGACTGCGTTTATCTTCGTTAGAGGGTATGCGTGGCTCACTGACACGAAGGCAGTTTGCAGATGTGTCTGGTTCGTTTGACTCTACTTTTGCTACTAAGGTGGCGCAGGGATCGCAGATTTCCCACACTAAAAACCAAGCAATTCGCTTGGAATCAGCTAACAGTTATTTGGACAATATGAGAACAGAGTTGTCCTCTCTAAACCCCGAATCTGATTTATATCGCACAAAAATGGCAGAAGTAGAGGGTCAGTATGCTGGGTTTATTGCATCAGGTCTTAATCCAACTTTAACTTTGGATGGATTTAAAAAAGGCGTTGATGCAGATAATTTTAATGTCGGAACTGACGCAGCGCAAACACAGGCTCAGTTGGATGCGTACAGAGTAAAAAATGATGCCAGCACAAATTTGAGTGCGACTGAAAGGCTACGCAGAGAAAAGCTTATTGTTCAAAAAGAAGCCGTAGTTCAGCAAAATCTTTCTGATGCAATTTTCAATGAGATTGTTCGTTTTGATGATGAACAGCTTACTGATGCAAACGTAGAGAAAGGCATCAAAGAATTACGAGAAGGAAAGTTAGAATATATCTACACAAATGCACAAGGCGAGAAAGTAGTAACAGATTTAAGTTCTTTAAAGCCAGGGACTAGAACCGCTTTGATTGCTAGGCTTGAGGCAAGGAAAGACAGCAAAGACGCAGAGTTTAATAAAACCTTTATAGAAACTACAGATGCACGACTGCAAGACATGACCTTAGACGAGCTTGTTGCTGAAAAAGATATCTTAGCAAAAAGGGAGAAAGGTTACGGGGGCTTAGACCAATCTATTATCGACAGTGTAGACTCTAGGATAAACTCAGAAATCGCAGAACGTAAGCCAGAAGCACTTGCTCTTGCAACGCAAAAACAAAAAGATGTCGTAGCGGAAATTGCAAAAGATGGTGTATTGAGCAAGGAGGGTGAAGCGTCTGCTGCCGAAGTTGTTGCTACACTTAACAATGCTGGTTTGCCATCTCAGGCTTTAGAGTTTCAAACAAGTTTAAGAGTAGAAAGTGCAGCAACTACGCAATTTAAATCAATAGAGTTTGCCTCTGCAACCAAAACAAAGCAAGCGATTGCAACAGCAAAGGCTGCCTATAACAAAGAGCCTACAGACGAGAACTTGCGTGTATTAACACGTTTACAGGAAAAGGTAGAGCAACGAAACGCTCAAATGGCGAAAGACCCTGTAGGCTATTATAACGCTCAAAAACCAAATAGCCCATTAGAGCCTTCTGAGATGATAGCTATGCAGCTACGCATGGGAACTCAGCCATTAGATGTGCGCGTCACAAGCAATGCTCAACTAAATGAATTTAAAGCACAATTCATGGGTACTGATAATTACGAAGAAAAGTCCCGTATAGGCGTAGAGTTTCTTGCCCAATTTGGGGAAAACCAAAACATAGTTATGCGTCATTTGATGAGTACAGGGACTATAGACCTTGTAGATAACTTGCTTATGGCTTACCCAGATCAGGCATTTATGCGTGATGTCGTGACGTACAACAGTGAGGAGCAAGTAGCCAGTTACAGTAAGATAAGCAATGACGATACAAAAACTATTGAAGAAGCAGTTTCTAATGCTTTGGGTGATTATAACGGCAGTATTCTAGGCATCATGGCTGATGGAATAACAGGTGCTAATACAAATCGAGGCACAGCAAGTCATGCTCTTGGGGTTATGAAGGTCGTGGAAAACACAGCAAAGGGTTACGTTCTTTTTAATAAGAAATCTCCTGAAGAAGCGGCAGAGTTAGCTTACGAAAATGTCATTGGAAGAAACTACGAGTTTGGAACTGTTAATAACAGTCAAGTTAGATTTCCTTCTCGCACATACGCAAATGTAGAGGGAATGACAGACATTCTCAACACAAGTGTTGTTGATAATGAACAGTATTTAAGAAGCATTATTGACCCACCGCCTCCCCCTGCTAACGCAAGTCCAGATATGATTAAGGCGTTGAACGATGATTTCTATATGGATTTAGCTGAAAAGGGTTCTTGGAGAACTACAACAGATAACAGTGGCGTTTACTTTGTAGATGGTACTGGCAACATAGTGCCTAGAACACCTGAGTCCACTGTGTCTGTTTCTGGAGATATGTCGGCAGACCCAATGGCAGGGTTTGTTACTGTTTCTTTTGCCAAGCTTTCAAACATGGAAGAACAGGTAAGAGCGTTTAGCGATCCAGAAAGTGATAGCTATGTAAGAAATCCACAGTTACGAACAAAGCGTGTCCGTGAATTTATCTTAGGGAATCAGTTGTTCTAATGGTTGATATTTATATACCAGAGCAAAAGCTAGATAAGAACCTCCGTAATCAATATTTTGATTATCAAAAGGCTGGCACGTTGGATGTTTTAAGTGCCACAGCAGACGAAGCATTTTATCACAATCCTTTGAACGCTGCTAACAGACTGTTTGAGCAATATACAGGAGAAGGCAGAGAAGGCAGGGTTCTTTCTAAAGATGAGTGGGCTTCTAGCGAATACTTTAGAGAAGGCTTAACAGTTGATGACGAAGGCATCAAAGAGGGTCTTGCTAACTTACTAGCACAACGGCACGATGAACGTCTTGACTTCAGAACAACTTTAAATCGTTCTAAGGGCGGCTTTGGATTAGGGGCAGCGCAGTTCGCTGTCGGGTTTGGCGTTAGTATGCTAGACCCCATAAACATAGCCTCTGCATTTGTTCCTTCTGTTGCTGTGTTAAGAGGGGCTTCTGCTGCACAAAAAGCATTTCAGTTCCCAAACGTAGCGGCAAAAGCAGTAGGTGCAAAGAAGGCTAATAGATTCACAACAGGTATGATGGATGGTGCTATCGGTGCTACTCTTGTTGAGCCACTTGTTATTGGGGCTGCTGCGGCAGAGCAAGACAGTGAGTATGGCTTGATGGATAGTTTCTTGAATGTAACCTTTGGTGCGGCATTTGGCGGTGCTATATTCTACGGTGCTGGTAAAATATCTGACCGTTATCAAAAGCTACCTTTAAAAACAAAAGATAAAGCGCAGACAACCTCAATAGGTCAAGCTTTAGCAGACCAAGAAATAAATGTAGAGCCTATAATAAATCAAGGTGAGGCAGAGGTTGCAGCAAGAAATGCGCGGAAGGTAGCCGATGATGCCGCAGCGCAACAACAAAAATCGCCTTATGATGAAGATTATGCCTATGATTTTGGTGATGGGTCTGAGGCAGTTAGAATTTCTGAATTATCTGAGCAAGAACTTACAGATTTAGCTGATGCTGCTGATTTGCGGCTAGAGGCTGCTGGACAGGCAAATGATGAAGTTGCATTGCAGCAAGCAAAAGATGATAAAGAAGCGATTGCCATACAACAAAGAAGAAACGCTGGGGAAGTTGTAGAGCGTCCTAAAGAAATTGACCCCAATGAAGAAGTGCAAGCAGAAATAGCCAAGCTTCAAAAAGAAATAGATGACATTCAGGAATCAGCACAGGCAAAGGCAGCAGATGAGGATGATGCCCGTTCTGCTATTTCAGGACTTCTTGCGAGGTCTTTGCCAGAAGATGCAGATGTCGAGCTTCCTGACGCAGAAAAAGCTGAAGTCACTTTAACTAAAAAACAAAAAGCAAAAATAGCAAAGAACGAAAAGAAAATATCTGAGTTGCAGTCTAAGCTAGTAGAAGTTGATGATGCTGTTTCACAGCCTCAAGCACAAGTTGCTGATGTTCCGCAAGTAGAGCAACAGCAAATACAGCCCACGCCTCTTGGTCGACTGTCTGAGTATGCCGATGATGTAGATGAAATCAACGCCCAGAGGCTAGAGCAAGAGGAATTAGACATAAACGAAATAGAAGCTGAAAACCAGCTTATGCTAGAAGGACTGACTACCCCAGAAAATCTAGCTGCGCTACCTCAAGATGCCAAAGATAGTTTGAACTTTGCAAATATAGACACGAAACTAACTAAGTATGAGGAAGTAGTGGAAGCTGGCAGAGTTTGTGTAGTGGGGAGTAAAAGCGAATGAGTTGCGCTGACGTAATTATAGATGCCGCTAAGAGATCAGGCATTGAGTTCGAAAAAGATGAAGCGCAAGAAATTGTAGATATTCTTGAGGAAAGATTATACAAGCGCGTAGAAAATGCTTTAGCCGATGAATATGTTGACATATTTAAGCTGGCAAGAAACATTGCAAAGCAAGCAAGAATAAATGCAGTTATAGAAAAACGTTCACGCATACTAAACGCTAAAGCATACATAGACATTATGTCGGCTATAAGCAAAAACCCAGATGACCCAGCAGAGGCTTTATCAGCGATACTGGTAGGCAGTGCAAAGTTGGGTAATCTTGAAAGCGTTGATGCTAGGCAACACGCCCTGAACACGCAGTACAGTGGCACACTACTAGCTGCTCTTGAAGATGCTGGTCTTTCTAAACTGTTCAAAAGCGCGGATGCTGAAGAACTAATCTTCAGGGCTATGTTTGATGGTGATAAGTTTGAAGTTAAAAGTGACTTACACGCTCAAGTAAAGCAACTTGCAGACATACTAAAAAAGCATCAAAAGGTAAGGTTGGAAAGAAAAAACCTACATGGTGCAGTTGTAGCTGAAGCTGAAAACTATGCTGTAAGGCAAAATCATGATCCTATTTTATTGAGAGACGGGGCAAGAACTCCTGAGGAAATGGAAGCGGCACAAAAAAAGTGGGTTCGCTATATGCTAGAGCGTAATGGTGATGGAACTTTAAAAAGATTAAGTGCCAAAACATTTGAGAACAAACCTTCCACAAAAGAAGTAAATAATCAAAGAGTGCCTTATACTGAAGAAATGTTTTTAGAGGACATTTGGCTTAACCTGGTTAGCGGTCAGCATCAAAAGGTTAGCGAAATGAAGGGCATGGACGGAAAGATGGATGTTGGGGAAGCATTTAAAGGCCCGTCAAATTTAGCTAAAAAGCTTAGTGGTAGCCGTGTCATACATTTCAAAGATGGTGCTTCAGCGTATGCTTACATGAAGCAATACAGCAGAATGAGTTTGGTTGATTCGTTCATGGCTGGCATTGAAAACGATGCAAACGCTATTGGACTAATGGAAAAGTTTGGAACAAACCCAGAAGCAATGTTCAGTAGAGTTTTGAAGGATATAACCTCTGGGGCGAGAACAGACATATTAAAACTAGATAAAGTCAATGAATTTAAACTCCGTTCTTTTTTTAAAGAAGTGGATGGAACTGCAACATCAAGAGGTGCTGGCAAGCCTATAGCTTTTGGTGCTGATATTGCTGGGTTAGCGTCTGGATGGAGAATGGTGCAGTCTATGGCAAAGCTAGGCGCAGCCACGATTTCATCGTTTGGTGATATTGCTACTAACGCCACGTTTATCAACACACATACAGACAGAGGTATATTTGGGTCATACGCAAAAGCACTTAGCTTTGTGTTTGCAAGGTTTGGAAGCAAGGATCAAAAGAAGCTGGCGTATCTGCTGGGAGTTGGCACTGACGGGGCTTTGGGTGGCACACACGCTAGGTTTGGGTCTAATGACAGTTTGCCTGGTGTAATAGGAAAGATGCAACAACATTACTTCAGGCTTAACCTGATGACATTCTGGAACGATGATCAAAAGTCTGGGGTAGCTAAGATATTAGCAGCAGACCTCGCCACTTATAAGAATGACGCTTTCGAATCTATTAACATAAGCACAAGAAACGGCTTGAAAAGGTACGGGATCGAGGCGGCAGAATGGGATGTTTTGCGTCAGATGGATACGTTGGCTGTGGACGGACGCGAATATATCTTTGCTGGTGGGATAGACACAATACCAACTGACGTAATAGAAGCTGCTGCTCTAGCCAAAATAAATGAAGGTAGAACTCGTAAAATAAAAAAGCCTACGCAAGCGGCAATAGACAAGTATAAGAACGATTTGGCTACTAAATACTCAATGTATATAACTGATTCTGCTGACACTGCCATCCCAACTCCAGGTGCAAAAGAGAAAGCCTACCTCAACTTAGGGACAGAACGTGGCACAGTTGTTGGTGAGGCTGTTAGGGCGTTCATGCAGTTTAAAGCGTTTCCTGTTACTTATGTAACTAAAGCTGCACAGCGTCAAAGATATGCTCGTATAGAAGAAGGCAAAAGCGGTATGTTTGGCATAGCGCAGATGATGATAGGCACTACGATGATGGGCTATCTTTCTGTGACCATGAAAGACATTCTCAAGGGCAAGACACCCCAAGAAGTTTTTAGTGATGAGTATGTGCTAAACCCCAAACTGCTCACTAGGGCTTTGGTGCAGGGCGGTGGCATGGGCATTTATGGAGACTTTTTGTTTGGAGAGTATGGTGGTTACGGCAGAGGATTAATACAAACTATGTCAGGGCCAACATTCGGGAGCATAGACGAAATCGGATCTATTTATACAGCCGCAAGAGGTGGTGATATGGATGCTTTGCAAAGAAATACAGCTAAGTTTGTTACGGGTAATATACCTGGCATGAACCTGTTTTATACAAAAACAGCTTTGGACTATTTGTTCATACATGGTCTTATGGAACACATTAATCCAGGCTATTTAAAGCGCACAGAGCGTAGGATGAGGAAGGATATGGATCAGCAATATTACTTCCCACCTAGCCAAAGTGCAGTTCAGTTTTAACAGGCTTTCAGAAAGCAATGATTTTTGATATGATAGGGCAACGCTGGAGAATGAAATGACAGTTAGCAGCACCACAACCAAAAACAGCTACACAGGTAATGGCTCAACTACAGCCTTTGCTTATGGCTTTAAGATATTTGATGACGATGACATCAAGGTTATCTTGAGAACTACTGCTACTGGCAACGAAACAGTGCAGACAAAAACCACTCATTACACTGTTTCTGGTGTGGGAAGTGCAAGCGGTGGTAATATTACGTTTGGTACTGCGCCACCAGCTACGCAGACTGTAGTTCTTTTGCGTACAACTGCACAGACACAGCTAACAGATTATGTGCCTAACGATCCATTTCCAGCAGATGCCCATGAAGATGCGTTAGACAAGCTGACATTTATTGCTCAAGAGATACAAGAAGAACTTGGACGTTCTTTGAAGGTGTCGCAAACAAACAGTATTGCTACAGCTTCTTTTACGGCTAGTGCTACTGCAAGAGCCAATAAAGTTCTGGGGTTTGACAGCAACGGTGACTTGATTGCCACACAAGAACTTGGCACTTACAGAGGCACAGACGCAACAATAACAACTGCTGACTACGATGAGCGTGACTTAGTTAAGTCTACCACAGCAACGCAGTTAAATAACGTATATATAGCCCTACAAGCCTCTCCTAGCGGCACGTTGCTTACAAACACTACCTATTGGGAATTGATTGTAGATGCGGTTTCTGCGGCAACTTCTGCTACTAATGCGGCAACCAGTGCTACAGCGTCTGCTACCAGTGCTTCGGCTAGTGCGACAAGTGCCACAGCAAGTGCGGCATCTGCCACGACTGCGACAACTCAGGCCTCAAATGCTTCAACTTCTGCTACTGCTGCGGCTGCAAGTGCGGCGGCTGCTGCGGCAAGTGCTGATAATTTTGATGACACTTATCTTGGTGCAAAATCTAGTGACCCGACTGTAGATAATGATGGCGATCCATTAAACGCTGGTGATTTGTACTTCAACACAACAAGTGATGTATTAAAAGTTTACAATGGTACTGCTTGGCAAGTGGTTGCTGCTGGCTCTACGCTTGCGGCTGTTGTAGATGACACATCTCCACAGTTGGGCGGTAACTTAGATATGAATGGTAACGATATTGTTACCACATCTAACGGCACGATAGACCTAGCCCCGAACGGCACTGGCACTGTTGTTGTTCGAGGCAACACTAATCCAGGCACTATAGTTTTTAATTGTGAATCAAACACACACGGGCAAACAGTTGTTGCACAGCCTCATTCTGCGGCAGTAACCAACACGCTTACTTTGCCAGCAGACGGTAACGCTGAGTTGGTTAGTACAGTAGCTACACAAACTCTTACTAACAAGACGTTAAACGGTGCTAACTCTACTGGTAACTTAGACTTTGGCGATAATAACAAGGCGCAGTTTGGTGCTGGCAATGACTTGCAGATTTACCATGACGGCTCTAACAGTTATGTAGATGATACTGGCACAGGTGCTTTAATTCTGCGTGGAAACAGTAATGTTACCATTGGAAAGTACACTGGCGAAACAATGGCGTATTTTGAGGCTGACGGTTCAGCTTACTTATACCACAACAATGCAATCAAATTCCAGACAAGTGCCACAGGCGTATCTGTAACAGGCACAGCTATTGCCACCACAGACACCGACACCACAAACACTGGTTCTGTAACGCTAGACTTTGGTGCTAACCAGAACTTTGTGTTGACCCTAACAGGCAACGTAACACTGGCAAACCCAACAACAGAACAAGTAGGGCAGTCAGGGTTTATCACTTTCATCCAAGACGCTACAGGCGGTAGAACAATATCACTAGGCACGGACTACGAGACTGCTGGTGGTGCTGGCCTTACACTGTCAACAGCCGCAAGCACTACAGATGTCGTGCCTTACATTGTAGTCGCATCTGGGCGTATTCTGCTTGGCACACCACAACTAGCCTTCGCATAGGAGTTGCCATGTCTGGCCCTTTCGGTTCTTCCCAATTTATGTATGCAACAGGTGCAGAGGAAGGCCAATCCCTGCGGTTCGAGGATGGTGACAGTGCCTATCTGTCATTTACCCCAACATCTTCTGGTAACAGAAAAACATTCACAATAAGCGTCTGGTGCAAGCGAGGAAACTTAGGTCTATATACAACTATTTTTGATGCTTATGACGGTTCGTCTACTAATCAGGGGATGATTCGTTTTCAAAACACTGATGAAATTGCTTTTAGAGATGGTGGGTCATCAAGTTCTGGACTATATATTACAAATGCAAAATTTCGTGACCCTTCAGCGTGGTATCATATTGTTGCAGAAGTTGACACAACATTAGCAACGGCATCAGATAGAGTTAAATTATATGTAAACGGAGTATCGCAAACATTTGGAACTGCAACCAATACTCAACAAAATAACGATGGTCAGTTTAACTATAGTTCTGCTGAAATAAGAATTGGCGCAAACAACGGAACATCAAATGAATTGGACGGCTACCTAGCCAACGTGGCTTTCATAGACGGCACTGCCCTGACACCCTCCAGCTTTGGCGAGTATGACGGCACACTGTGGAAGCCTAAGTCTGACACAGACATACAGGCGCTGACATTCGGGACAAACGGGTTCTACCTACCGTTCAAGCAGACCACTGAGGCCGAAGGGTTTTCGACAGTGACCTATACTGGCAACGGCGGCACACAGTCCATCGAGGGCGTGGGCTTCGAGCCAGATTTCGTCTGGGTCAAATCAAGGTCAAACTCTTATGACCATGCGTTAAGCGACTCGGTGAGAGGGGCTGGCGTAGGTTATTTGTCGTCAAATTTAACCGTTTCCGAGTCTACATACGGAGATAGGTATGGTGATTTTTCTTCATTTGACCCTGATGGATTTACTGTAGCAAAAGGCACGGACTCCACTAATCCTGACGTTGCCTTTAATTTAAGTGGTGGTTCTTACGTTGCATGGTGCTGGGATGCTGGCACTGGTTCTGCCGCAAGCAATACTGACGGCACTATTACTAGCTCGGTCAAGGCGAATACTGCAAAGGGCTTTTCTATAGCCACCTATACAGGCACTGGTGCGTCTGGTGGCGCGACAGTTGGGCATGGCTTATCATCAGCCCCTGAGTTTATTATCACAAAGCCGAGAAGCACAACAGGCGGATGGTTATCTGGGGCTACTGCTATTGGATGGACTAAGTATATTGCTCTTAATTCTACTTCCGCAGAAGTCACAGACGCAGACGCTTGGAACAATACAGCGCCAACCAACTCTGTTTTTAGTGTTGATTCTGCTGGCGGCAGTGGCTACTCAAATGGAACGGGCGTAACCTATGTAGCATATTCTTTCCACTCAGTCTCAGGCTACTCGTCCATCGGGTCTTACAGCGGCAATGGTTCTACGACAGGGCCAGTAGTCACCACAGGTTTCAAACCTGCGTTTGTTATGATCAAGAGAACTGATGGTGCAACTGATTGGGTTATTGTTGACAGTACAAGAGATCCATCTAATCCGATTGAAGATGCGTTAAACCCTAATCAAAGCTATGCTGAAAACACAGGTTATGACATTGACTTTGACAGCAATGGCTTCACGATTAAAACAACCACTAGCTACATGAACGCAAGCGGCGGCACATATATCTACATGGCGTTCAAAGACACAAGAGATGCCACCTTCTTCGGCGATACCTCTGGCAATGGCAACAACTGGACACCCAACGCCCTGAACAATACTGATGTCGTGCTGGATGCCCCTGTGAGTGGCGGTAACTTTGCTACGTTAAATCCATTGGACAAAGATGGTCATACAAATTCTGAAGGTAACCTAAAGGTCGCGGGGAATGTTGTCTATGGACATCAGGGCGGAACTTTTGCGGTTACTTCTGGAAAATGGTACTTTGAGGCCATTTTAACGGTTCAGCAAAATGACACTGCTATTGCGTTAAAAAACCAAGATGCAGACACAGATGCACATTATACTGGTCAAACAACTGACAGCGTTGGTTACCTTTCTGATGGTAGATTTTTCTATAACGGCTCGTCCACATCATATTCTTCTTACAGCACTGGAGATGTAGCGCAAATAGCTTTTGATGCTGACACTGGCGAGATATGGATTGGCAAAAACAATACTTGGCAAAACAGTGGTGACCCTGCCGCAGGAACAGGCGAGGTTCAGACTGTCACTTGGAATGAATTTATACCAGCCGCTAGGACGGTTTCTACAGGGGAAATTGTCTTTAACTTTGGGCAAGACAGTTCCTTTGCTGGCAATGAAACACCGCAGGGAAACACAGATGACAATGGCGTGGGTGACTTCTACTATGCGCCGCCGTCAGGCTTCCTTGCGTTGGCAACCAGCAATCTGCCTCTGCCAGCTATCACTGCGCCAGACGAGTATTTCAATACGGTGTTATGGACTGGCAACGCTTCTGATAGAGATATAACAGGCGTTGGGTTTTCTCCAGATTGGGTTTGGGTGAAAAACAGGTCTAACGCATACCATCACGGACTTTTTGATAGTGTTAGAGGAGCAAATAAAGTTCTGAAATCATCTGACACTTCAGCAGAAGCAACATTTACGGAACAATTAACAAGTTTCAATGCAGATGGTTTCAGCGTTGGTGACAACAGTGATAGTGGAAATTATGTAAATATAAGTGGGCATACCTATGTAGCATGGAACTGGCTAGCTGGTAACGGCACAGTCAGCAATACAGACGGGTCTATCACCAGCACAGTTAGCGCAAATCAGACAGCAGGGTTTAGTGTGCTTACCTATACTGGCAATGGTACAATAGGAGCCAGTATTGGACATGGTTTAGGTGTAACACCAGACCTTCTTATAACAAAAAACAGGTCATCTGGAAGCTCTCATTGGGCTGTGTACTTAGATGAATTTGGAGGCACTAAAAGGCTATTGCTCTCCTCAACAAGCGCAATGAGCAGTGATATTGCTTATTGGAATAATACAGACGCAACAAGCTCAGTTTTTTCTGTTTATAACAATATAGCAAACAATGCTTCTGGCGATAATTATGTAGCATATGCGTTCAATTCGGTTGAATCCTACAGCAAGATAGGCAGTTACACGGGCAATGGCTCGGCAGACGGCACGTTTGTACACTGTGGGTTTAGGCCAGCGTTTGTTATCGTGAAGCGCACTGATAGCACCGGAAATTGGTTAATGTATGACAACAAAAGGCCAGAATACAATTCACCTTACTATCTTCTACCAAACACCAGCTTTGGTGGAGATGGCTCAGATAATCCTATAGATTTTTTATCTAATGGGTTTAAATTAAAAACTGCGGGTGGCGGCATTAATGTTTCAAGCGGAACATATATATTCATAGCATTCGCAGAAGCACCCTTTAAATCAGCCAACGCCAGATAACGGAGATAGAGATGGCATGGAAATACGGACATAAAACTATCCGCCTCGGCAGGGGTTGGACAGACAATGATGGCATACAGCACCCAGCAAATTGGGGTAGCTGGTCAGACGAGCAGAAAACTGCCGCAGGGCTGATATGGGAAGCTGACCCAGCGCCATACGATAATAGGTTCTTCTGGGATGCTAACACGCCTAAGAACATTAACGATGTTAATGAAGTCGATAGCAATAACAATCCCATCCTAGACATTAATGGCAACCAGCTAGTAACGCTGGGGCTGAAGAGCGTCTGGAAGAACATCACAAAGGAACGTGCTGGCAACTTACTATCCCCGACTGATTGGATGGTGGTGAAGGCGGCAGAGGTTTCTGATTACACAGTGCCAGCAGATGTGACCACTTATCGTGCGTCTGTACGCACTGCATCCAATACCATCGAAACAGCGATAGACAATGCGGCTGACCATGCGGCTTTTCTAGCCCTGCACGATACGCCAGTAGACGCAGATGGGAACGCTACAGGGAACGCACCTATAAACGATTGGCCTGATGAGTTATAGAGATGAGCAAACCAACTATACAGTCTATTCATGTTGAATTAGAAAAACACATTGCTGTTACAGATGAACGCTGGACAGAAACGATCTTACGCATAAAGCGTATGGAAAGCATTATGATTGGCTCTGCTGGCGCGATAATATTGTTGCTATTAGCTGTAGTCTGGCGAGGCTAGCATGGCTATAGACCCTGTATCGGCTATAGCTGTAGCTACAACAGCATACAGGGGCATAGTACAGGCTTATAGGGCTGGCAAGCAAGTAGAGTCTATGTCTAAGGACGTAGGCAAATGGATGGGTGCTATTGCTGATGTAAAGCAAGCTCATCAAGAAAAGAAATCATCCAGATTTAAAAACGTAGAAGAACAGGCTCTCGATACTTATCAAGCTTTGAAGAAGGCTGAGAAGATGGAACAAGAGCTAAAGAATTTTCTTGTTGCTAACTACGGATTCCAAGCGTGGAATGATTTAATGCGTATTCAAGCTGAACTAAGAAAAGAAAGGCTGGCAGAGAAACGTAGAAGGCAAAAGAAAATAGAAAGTATTATGGAGGCTTTAGGGCTGGGGTTTGTCAGTTTGCTTATAGCCGCAATGGTGGCTGGGTTATTGGCGTGGATGATTTGGTTAAAAGGAGGCTTTAAATGAGTGCGGAAGATGTAGCAAGAAAGCTATTAGAGCTAAAGATACTGCCACGATTTATGATGCTGTGCATGACAGGTGTTTACATACGCTGTATTGAGTGGGCATTATCACAACCAGATTTGACAACACAGCAAGCAAGTTTAATATCTGTAGTAACTGGTGCGATGACTGGTAGTTTAGCGGTATGGTTAAACTCAGAGAAGTAAATGGCTACTAAGCTCAATGAAAACACAGAGGTGGCACTGCCGCTACGCAACATCATTAGTATGGTTGCGGCGGCTAGTCTAGCAACGTGGGCTTACTTTGGTTTGATAGAGAGGCTAAACACACTAGAGACAAACCAGACCATGATGCAGTCTGACTTGGAACAGAACACAGAGTTTCGCATCAAGTGGCCTAGAGGCGAGATGGGTAGCTTGCCAGCAGATAGCGAACAGTTCATGCTGATAGAGCATTTAGCTACTGAGTTAGAGAAGCTACAGAACGAGATTGAGGGTGGCAAAGCACCATACGATCAACAGCAGAAACTAACTTTAGAGTTCTACGAAAAACGTATAACTAGCTTAGAAGAAAATATAGAGAAGTTGCGTAACGGTGATTGAACTTACTTTTGTTTTATTATTGGTTATGGGTGGCGAAAAGGTAGAGTACACGCCTTACCAATCTTTGTCTGAGTGTCTGTCTGTACGCAGAAAGATAAAGCGTAACGTAGGCCATACCAATAACTTTGACCAGAAGTGGTCATGTAAAGAGTTAAAAGTTAAGGTGCAAGACGGTAACATATTGGAGTTTGTAGAATGATTCAGGCATTGATTGGCCCAGCCACGGATTTAATTGGCAAGTTTGTAGAAGATAAAGACCAGAAGAACAAGCTAGCCCATGAGATTGCCACAATGGCAGAACGTCATGCTCAAGAGCTAGCAAAAGGGCAGCTAACTATCAATGCAGAAGAAGCAAAGAGTAAGAATATCTTTGTGGCTGGTTGGAGGCCGTTTGTTGGTTGGACTTGTGGACTTGCTTTGTTTGTTCATTTTCTTGTTATTCCTGTGGCTGATGTGGTGACAGCATATATGGGATATCAGCCTGTACCTTACCCAGCTTTTGACATGGATACGCTAATGACTGTATTATTGGGTATGTTAGGTCTTGGTGGTCTGCGGACTTATGAGAAACAAAAGGGGCTAACAAAGTAATGGCAACAAAGAAGCGTAAGTCTACTGTAAACAAGGCTGGTAACTATACCAAGCCTACCATGCGTAAGCGTTTGTTCCAGCAAATCAAGTCTGGTGGCAAGGGCGGTAAGCCAGGGCAGTGGTCTGCTCGTAAAGCGCAGATGCTTGCCAAGCAGTACAAAGCCAAAGGTGGGGGCTACAAGTAATGCCACTAAAGAAATCCCAGAAAAGCCTAAAGAAATGGACAGCGCAGAAGTGGCGCACCAAGTCAGGCAAGCCAAGCACACAGGGCAAGAAGGCAACAGGTGAGCGTTATCTGCCATCCGCTGCTATCAAGGCATTATCCCCTGCTGAGTATGCGGCAACATCCAGAGCAAAGCGCAAAGCTACGAAAGCTGGCAAGCAAGTATCTAAACAGCCAAAGCGTATTGCAAAGAAAACTAGAAAGTATCGCAAATGAATATAGATCAGCTACGCATAGAACTGGCTGAAGATGAGGGCTGTAAGTACACAGTCTATCTTGATCATCTAGGATTACCCACTGTGGGTATTGGTCATTTGATTACTGAAGATGACTTTGAGTATGGCTGTTCTGTCGGCACAGAAGTGCCTGAAGAACGGGTACAGGCTTTGTTTCGTAGGGATGTAGCTATTACTATAGAAGATTGCCAAAGATTGTACCCTGACTTTAATGATCTGCCAGAAGAAGTGCAGTTAATTGTGGCTAACATGATGTTTAATCTAGGCTACCCAAGGCTATCCAAGTTTGTTGGCATGAAGTCTGCTGTTGATAGTAAGCTGTGGACTGTTGCGGCAGATGAGATGGTAGATTCCAAATGGTTTGATCAAGTGCCTAACAGGGCAAAGCGTCTTGTTGCCCGTATGAGAGCCGTGGAGAGCGATAATGGCTAAGACACCAGCATGGCAGCGTAAGGCTGGAAAGAACCCTAAAGGGGGCTTAAACGCCAAAGGAAGGGCATCTGCAAAGAAGCAGGGCATGAACCTAAAGCGTCCTGTAAAAAGCGGTGACAATCCTAGACGGGCTAGCTTCCTAGCTAGGATGGGTGGTATGCGTGGGCCAGAGCGTAAGAATGGCAAGCCAACTAGATTGCTTTTATCCCTGAGAGCGTGGGGTGCAAGCAGTAAAGCAGATGCCAAGCGTAAGGCGGCTGCAATCTCCAAGCGTAACAAGTCAAAGAAGGGAAAGTAATCATGCCTATGGGTAAAGGAACTTACGGATCTAAGCGTGGCAGACCAGCAAAGAAAGCGGCTGGTAACGGTCTAACTGCAAAGCAAAAGACACTGCCAAAGGCAATGCAACAACGCATTATGAAAGCCAAAAAGAAAAAGTAACAACAAAAGGGGGTGGCATAACACCCCCCCTTTTGCCACTATATTAAATAATCACCGCCATTATAGAAGTATTCAGCAAGTTCATTTATCAAATGTTCTTCTGTCCATACCCCTTGTGGCTCT
>Ga0181388_1000235_pt1 | contig 19086 bp, 23 predicted proteins | sample 11SPOviralmetaG_FD_130120 | JGI IMG/M metagenome (GOLD analysis project Ga0181388, IMG submission 130120) | Marine viral communities from the oligotrophic San Pedro Time Series (SPOT) site, San Pedro Channel, CA, USA - 11 SPOT_SRF_2010-05-17 | ecosystem: Environmental > Aquatic > Marine > Strait...
CAAATATTTCATATCGTGTATTTATCAGCTCTTTAAAATATGATATTTCATTTACTTTTTTTAAATATTTCATATTTGGTATTATATCATCACATGTTTCAAAATAAAATATTTTATGAATATCGTGTATATGTTTAACCACATTAAACAATATATATATATTTGCATTCAAATTTATATTAAATGTTCCCGAATATTTATTTAAATCCTCTAATAAAATAGCATCCTTCTGATTATCTTTAAACGAACCAAAATATTTTGGAGTATTTGTGACTAAATGTGCTATTCTATCATAAAAATATGTTTCATTTTCATACATATTTAATTTTATAGCAGTAGATGACAGTTCATTATCAAAATTACTTATTTTAAGAACAATATTTTCATATGTATTATTAATATATTCAATTCGATAACTATTAATATCGCAAATATATCCTGTTTTTAAATTATTACTATTTTTCGTAATATTTTTAATTGGAATTGTATTTATAGAATTTTTTATTTGTTTTATGTAATCTACTATACTATTAACGTTAAAATTCATATAAAATTGTATTATATTGTTTAAATTCAAGTTTCTATAATTATTATATTTAAATTGAAGTGCCTTAGTAATTTCACTACAAGAATTTTTGTTTTCTATTAGGCATATATTTGTAACATGTGTTCGTTTTGCACTACAATAACCAGAGTAGCTATCTTCAAATATAAATATATTTTCTTTATTTGCATTAAAATAATCAATCGCCTTTAAATAAGGTTCTGGGTTTGGTTTATGATGATTACAATCTTCAGACGCTATAACTAAATCTACATATTTAATTAATCCATTAAAATGTAAAATATATTCAGCAGCCCTTTTATTACAACTTGTAACAATTGCTATTTTATGATGTTTATTTTCTTTGAAAAAATCAAGGACCCCATCAAATAATATTTGCTGTTCTTTTTGTAAATATTCTATAAATAACTCATCTTTCATTTGTGATATTTCAACTATCTTATTAGATGTTATTGAGGAATCAATATAACTCATAAAAGTATTATCACTTTTTCCTTTAATGAAATAATCAAAAAATATTTTATCACATGTAATGTTATATTTTTTTAATAATTTACACCAAACCTTGATATAAATAAAGTCTGTATCCACCAAAGTTCCATCTAAGTCAAATAATAAAATATTTGTATTATTTATATATTTTTCTACATCATCTGGAGTACCTAATGAAACAATACTACTATTTTTTAATTCTATACCATGAAATATAATATCTTTTTTAATCATTTCATTTATTACACAAGATGTATATGGTTCATTATTAAATACAATATTTTCGTCTAATATATATTTGCAATATTTACACAATATCTCAATATTTTCAAAACAATATGCACCCGTGTTTGCATTGTTAGAGATCTTCTCTTTTTCTTTAATGTCGACTATTTTCGCATTTTCATCTAATTGTATGTACGAATATATTGGTTTTTCATTTTCTTTTACACTATAGAATACAGCATTATTATGGACACTACTTCTATAAATATCTATGATATCTTCTTTATAAAATGTATCACAATCCAATACAATATTTTTATTTGAATTATTTAGACCATTATTTATTCCTTTTAATCCTAAATATAATGTTTCAGCAGCACCACTTGTATCATGTGGTAATGGTATAAAATGTATTAATGGATATTTTTTTTTTATAGTTCGGGTGAAATTTTCATTTTCCAATATTGTGTTATAAATTATATGAATTGTATCATTCTTACTAATATTTAAATTGTCTAAAATATAGAATATCATTGACTTCTCAAAAATGTCAATTAATGGCTTTGGTTTAGTATACCCTTTATTTTTAAATCGTTCTCCTTTCCCACCAATAGGTATTATTATATTCATAATATATATATATATATATATTAGTCTCAATGAAAATAGCATTGATCATTTATGGATTTGTTCGTGATATAGAACAATCATACAAAGAGCATAAGTTTTTTTTAGACAATTATGATTGTGATATTTATATTAGTACATGGAACATATTAGGGAAAAAGAAAAGTCCTAAGGTTTATGGTGATAAAAGCACAGATTGGACTGATTATGAAAAATTGTTAGATGTAAATAAATTATTATCATTATTTAATCCTCTTGCTTATGAAATAGAGGACATAAATGATTTTAATAATAAATATGATGATACTTTTATTAATAATTATCTAAAAACATATAATTTTACATCATACTCTAGATGTAAAAATAGTATTATTGGTCAATATTATCGTATAAAATCATTATGGAACTTGTTTAGCACAAATAAAAATGATAATGTACACTACGATTTAATAATAAGAAGTCGTTTTGATAATAAATTTCCAACAAAAATTAATTTAAATAATATAATTAAGGATAATTCTATCTATGTTACAAATTGGTGGGGTAGAAATGAAAACCTAGATGGTGTTGATGATTTTTTTTATATGTCAAATAGTTATGAAACTATGAATATTTTATGTAACGTATTTAATTATGTTTTAACATCAAAAAATATGTTAAGTGATAAATATATTAAACCACAACATGGTAGAAGTGGTCCAGTACCTGAGTTAATAGTAGCGCATTTATTAAGAATTAATAATATTAAAATTAATAATTTGGGAATAAAAATGTCATTAATCAAATAAATGTTATCAAATTATTAATTTTTAATAATTGTTTTTTTACTTCGTAATTATAACAACCTATATTACATATAACAATTACATTTAATTCATCTTTTATTATTTCAGGACTACTACATACTAAGTCATACCCATATAATTGTTTATCCCATTTTGTAGAATCATTATCTAAAATATATTTAATGTTTTTACGATTTAATCCAAAATATAACATAGATTGTGTATTACTATGACATCCAAAAATATATGTATTTTTATTATTATTTATTGTAATATTAATATTATTAATCATATCTTTCATTTCATTTATTTTATCTAATAACAATAATTTATATCCTAAATTAAATTCATTTAATAACGATATGGATATGGTTGTTGGTTGATTTGTTTTTTTTAATTGGTAAAATATTGAATGCTTTTTATAATATTGTTTGTTAACTATTTCTAATTTACAAATATTACATAAATATAACATATTGATTTCATTAATCAAATATGTATGTTCAAAATGCATTCCTAAAAATAATATTTCAAATGAATATGAATGTAAATTTGGAATACTTATAAAAATACTTCCATCTTCTGTTAATATTTCACTCATTTTTAAAAGCATTGTTTTTGGTTCATAAAGATGTTCTAATAAATGACTATGAATAATTGTATCAAATTTACAATTAAATGTTGATTTTTCAGAAAAAAATTCATTTATATTTTGTATATTTTTTTTTGGATATTTTTCGCAATTTGGATCCATTAAAATCCAATGTAAATAATTATCAATATATCTTTCTATTTTATCAGTTGGACTTCCAATTTCTAAAACATTATCATTATATTTTTTAAATTTATTTATCATAGAAGAAAAATCTTGAAAATGTTCTACCCATATTTTACCAATTATGTTATTATTATGTGGTTTATCATACAACATTTTTAAATCAATTAATTTTTTAATTTGAATTGTTTTACACTTAATACATTCAGTAAATATCAAATCTTCAAATGTATATTTATTGTTATTTGTCATAGAAAATGAAATAGGATATTTTTCAAAAGCAATTATATTATCCAACTTATTATCACATATACAACATTTATTGCGAATTGTAGTCATTATATTTATATATTATAATTATTTATATAAATAATTCCTATTATAATATATTATAAAATGTATAATATATTATTAACATGTCCTCCAATGATTAAACAAATATCACGTTATCAAGATTTACTAGAACAATATGATTTTAAAATAACTATCCCAGATTTTCAACAAGTTATGACAGAGGAAGACTTATGTAAAATTATTGGTCAATATGATGGATGGATTATTGGTGATGACCCTGCTACAAAACGTGTATTTGAAGCAGGAATAGAAGGGAAATTAAAAGCGTGTGTAAAATGGGGAGTGGGAACAGATAATGTTGATTTTGATGCTTGTAAAGAACTTAACATTCCTATTTGTAATACACCCCAAATGTTTGGCGAAGAAGTATCCGATGTAGCAATTGGATATTTGCTTTGTTTATCAAGACAATTGCATACTATTCATAATTCTGTTGTTAATAACGAATGGATTAAACCTTGTGGTGAAACATTAACCGGAAAAAAAATATGTCTAGTTGGTTTTGGTGATATTGGAAAATGTATTGTTCGAAAGTTACAAGCATTTAATATGGATATTTGGGTTTCAGATCCATTATATATTGATAAACAATCAGAATATAATGATATTAAACTTGGTACATTAGATAAATGCTTAGAAAATTCAACTTATGTTATTACGTGCTGTCCCTTAAATAAACATACATTTCACTTATTAAACAAAGAAAAAATACTATTATGTCAAAAAGGAGTAAAAATAATTAATGTTGGGCGGGGACCAATAATATGCGAAAAGGATGTAATTCAGTTATTAGAAAATGGTTTCATAGATAGCGTTGGTTTTGATGTATTTGAAGAAGAACCATTGTCTTATGATAATAATTTGAGGAATTTTAAACAGAATATTTTTGGAACACATAATGGTTCAAATACAATAGAAGCAGTGGATAAAGTAAGTAATAAAGTTTTAACTATTTTGCACAAGTTTTTGCACATCTAAATGCCGAATATTTTATAAATTATTTTCTTTTATAAATATTATAAAAATGAAAAACGCCATCATAATTGGAAATGGAAATTCAACAAAGCAACTATATGAATACGGATTTAAAAATATTGATGTAGATAAATTTGATACATATTGTACATCATTAGCATTTAGATTTTGTAATGATTTAAATTTTGAACCAACCTACTATGTATTTAGCGATCCTAAAAGTGTTAAACATCAACAAAATGAATTATTAACACACATAAAAAAATTGCAAACCACGAAGGAGTGGTATTTATGTACAACAATGTGTTGCGATACATTAAAAAATCATCATAAGGTTACACACGTTAAACATAATGGTAGTGGTCCAGCTGCATTACAAGTTGCTATAAATAAAAAAATATATGATAATATATATATTTTTGGATTAGACCATAATTATACATGGATAAAAAAACATGTTACATTTACAGGTTTTGAAAATTGTGCAATTTATAATAATGATGTATTGAATCATCCTTCATATTTTTATCCAACATATTTGAAAAAAGGAGATTGTGTATCATGGGATATGAGTGCAAAAGATGGTGAAAAAAAAACATTACAATGTTTGTTTACACAAAAACTGATAAATGAATGTAAGCATAGTGTTATTATTGATTATAGTGATAGTTTATTAAAAGTAAAAAAAGAGAAGGACCTATCATTAATTTTCAATTAAATATTTACAAGTGTTTAACACTTTGTTTTGAAATAATTATATAAAAATCAACATCCTGTAAATCATCCCTATCTTTATAATAAGAATTATACCGAGATTTAACAATTTTTTTAGAGTTTTCATTAAAAATATAAAAAGAGTTCCAAAATTCTTCGTTTGAAATACAATCTTCTCTTTTTTTGATACTTTTTTCATAATGTATTACTATATTTTCGCTTTTATAAGATTCTTTTTTATAATTTTTATCAAAAATTGTTTTCATTATTGGACACGCTCCAATATTTGTTTTGTGTAGTAATTTTGCATATTCATTAATACATTGCTTTATAAAAGGATTTTGTTTTTCTTTAACGTATATTAATGAATTAAATATTTCTGTTTCGTTGCTATTAAAAACTACAGAAAGATTGGTATCTTCATTTAAATCCATATCTGTTATCCCACAAAGACATTCTGCGTCTATATCTATATATAATCCTCCATATACATATAATACAACTAAGCGAACAAGGTCACATTTATAACGATAATCATATGTATTTTTATATACTATTAAGTGTTCTGGAAAATATTTTTCAATAATTTCCAAACATTTATTGCTGTTCCATTTCATTAAATTAAAATCATTATTATATTGATTTAAATATATATTTTATATTGATTTAAATATATATTTTATATTGATTTAAATATATATTTTATAAACATACATATGATTGATGTTATTAATAATAAATATCATATAGTTTGGTTTAATGAAAATGACGATGATTTAGATATTGATAAAAATATATTAGAAAATGCAAACATATTTCTTAAATTGAATAACGATTTTACTTGTTATAAATGGAATAATAAGAATAGTTTATCTTTATTAAAAGAATACTTTCCTGAATATTTAGATATATACAATGAAATACATGATCTTAGATATAAATGTGACTTAATTAGATTAGTAATATTGTATGTTTATGGTGGATTATATAGTGATGTTGATGGATTATGTATGGAAACTATTAATAAAATGTATATAGATAATAAAATAGATATAGCAGTTGTATTTAATGATAGAAAAGATGAATTAGCAAATGGATTAATTTATATAAAAAATCCAAAACACATTTTCATTAAGACATGTCTCGTTGAATATATAAAAATATTAAAATCAAAAAAGACAGGTGCTTGTAAAATTATGAAAAATATATTTGATACTTTATACCCTAATTTAAAAATAGGAGTTAATAGTAATATAGTTATATATCAAGAAAGACCTGATAAATCATTAAATGAATGTAAATCTAAAGTAGAATGGTGGAACACGTTTTATTTTTATAACAAAGATAATGTAAAAATATTTAAATCAAGGTATGATAATTATTATAAAGATAAAATTAATAAAAACAACAAAATAAAATTTGTATAAATCTAATACGAAATATATTTATACAAATTATAATTATTTAAAAATTATGAATACCACACATAATATTGTTTGAATCATTAGATAATCCAAAAAAAAACATGAATTAATTTATTCATTATATTTATTAAAAAATTATTTATTTAAATATTAATTATTTGTATATTATATAATGAATAAATTATGTTGTGTTTTTACCTGTGATAAAAATTATTTTCCAAAATTTTTATATACACTACATAAATTAAGAATTATTGGTAATTATAATGGTGAAGTATGTTTAGTTGTGGGTGATGATTTGAAAATTCTCATGAATGAAACAACAAAAAATAATTTAATTACAGATAGAAATGTTATTATTAAATATTTTCCGAATCTCTCAATATTATCAGATAATAAATTTTTAAATTCACAACGTGAATTAAAACGACCTGAACATTGGTTTGGAAAAAGATTTCAGTTTCATAAATTTTATTTATTTAATACATATTTTAAACAATGGGATTACATATTTTATTTAGATTGTGGCATTCATATATATCATGATATATCAGAGATATTAAAATTACGTAAACCAAATACACTAATTGCAAATAGAGACGGTGTTGATAATGAAAATGCCGGTTGGTGTAAACCAATATCTCCAGGAAATGGATTAAAACTAGGGGACCAATTTGTTAAGAGTCATAATATATATAATAAATTACAAACCACATATGATATAAGTGAGTCATATTTTCAAACAACAATTATGTTATACGATACAAATATTATAAATGATAATACATTCACTGATATTTATAATTTATTATTGAAATACCCTATAAGTACTACAAATGATCAAGGAATTATAGCTTTATATTTTACTCAAATATATCCTTGTTGGCAACAAATACAACGAAAAATAAATAATGATTTATATACATATGATTATGTTCGTTGTATTGAAAAAAAATATATAATGGTTAAAAATGATAGTAATAGGTGGTTAAATACTGGTTACAATTGATAAATGAAAAAATCATCTGCATTTATGGATTTATATAATTTATAGTTATAGCTAGTTAATAATTTAAATATTTCATTTCTTCTTTTCAGCATATGATTATGTTCTACTGAAATAATTTTAAACTTATATTTATTTAAATCAACGGATTTTAAAATTTCTAATTCGGTTCCTTCAGTATCTAAAGATAAATAGTCAATAATTTCTGGTGAATTATTTTCTTCTAATATATCATTTAATGTTTGGGTTTTAACCTTTATTCTTGTTTCATTTTTTAAAACATTTTCTTTGTGTTTGTCTAAGTATTCAGTCATTCCAGAGATACCATCTTGTGTATATTCTCCGTATTTATGTATAGAAAAATATACTTCTAAGTTACTTTTATTACACCTTTTAACATTTCAAACGCCGATTATTTACCCCAATCATTCAAATTACGACATAACGGACATAATGGGTTATGTTCATTGTTTCCAAACCCTTCTTTCGTAATATTATACCAACAATCATTACAAACTTTATGATTACATTTTAGTATTATCATAATTTTATTTTCCAAACATACACAACAATCTTCTACTTTATTTGTATGTGTATGTTTTCCCATTTGAACAGCACAATTCATACACATACCATTATGACAAAATGATACCCATTTCGGTTGTTTTACATTACAATATTTATAATTTCTACATTCAATTGGCACACAACAATTAGAAGGACAATAACCATTATGTTCTCTATGACCACAAACACATACTTCATTATATTCATCAGTTTCTTCGTTATAACATTCGCACTCACATTGATTTAAACATTCTCCATTACCATTACACAATGACATTTTAATTTAGTTAATTGTAATATTTATATTATAATTAAATCAATTTTATATAAAATGGGCGTTTCAAATGAGAAAAGGTGTAAAAACTGCTTTGTTAATACATGTACAATTTCTATTTTGTATTAAACTATTAAATTTGTATGGTATTGGTTCAATGCATATACCATCCCATTTATATTTTTTTTCTAATAAAAAACAATTTGATAATAATATACCATCACTTGCACCAATTTCAACAAAAACCCCTTCTTCTTTATTTTTTTAAATATAATTATTTTATTATATTAATTATTTAAAAGTTATGAATACCACACATAATGTTATACCATTGAACATAAAAATTATATTTATGCTTTATTTTATTTTGAATAAACCTAATATAATATTCTTGTTCTTTAACATTTTTAATAAAATATAATGTTTTTTTAAAATATTCATCTGGATTTTCGTGACAAATTTCTTTCAGTTCATCTCCAAAAATATCTATAGCACCTAAATTATCACAAATACCAAATCTTCCAGATATAAAAACTGAATAGAATCGGTCTTGAATTCCTCTTTCAGCTTGCCATGAAGGAGCGTGTATTATTGGACATATTTTCGCTTTTTTTAATTCTATATCCATTTCTTCATTTGTTAGGTGTTTTTTTCCAATACCACCATAAGTTTTTAATATTTTACATTTTTCCAAAGGTGATAGATACTTTTCCCAAGCATCTATATTGCCTCTACCAACGTTTCCCCATTTACTACCAACAAAAACACATTCTTCTTGTAAATTTTCCATTTTGGGTCTACATTCTAATATTTGATTTAAATTGAAAGGAGTTCCCCCCCATGATATCCAATATATTCTACTTTTCATTTTTTCACATATTCTTTTTTTTTCAGGAAAATCGTCAAACTTAGATTTACACCCAAAAGCATATATATCATAACCTTTATCGTAATATTTTTCAAACATTTGATATAATGACCACGTCCATGTCTTACACCATTCATACGGGTTGTGTGTCCAGTTAACACTTTCATTACCCTTACCGAGTGATGTTAATTTTTGAAATATAATATCACCCTCTTTAATTAATCCATTATCTATTAATTCTGAACAGGTTGGTTCATTCCATGTTATAAATAGCCTTTTTTCACCATTTCGTTTGATATTATTTATTTCGCACCATTCACATTTATATCCAATCGTTTTAAATACATCCAAAAACCTAAACCATGGATACCAATTTGTATGTTTATTTATGGTATTTGTATAACCTAGTAATGTAATTACGTGATCTTTATATTTTAATTTATCATCGTTTAAAAAATCTGTTATGAATTTATTGTCATTTGTATCAATGTTTTCATAGTTATTTCTAATTTCAGGATTGTGTAAATATATTTTATTTTTTATTTCATTTATAATATGCATTTTTATAATAATGTATATTATAAAATATTTAAATAATTATCAATTCGAATTGATATATTAGTCATTATACAAATAATGAATAAATATTTCTCTACTAGTTAAATTATCCAAGCTATTATTTAGAGCATATATTTTTTCGTCAAAATTAAGTATTTCGATTAATATTTTATCCATTTTTACGTTATTTTTATTTAATAAATGTTTTTTAAGATATAAATATATCAAATATTGATCATGTGCACCCTTATACCCTGCGTTAAACATTCTATCTAATACTTTAAATTTGCTATTTTTTTCAGTTACTACTTTATTCTCTATCTTATCTCTATATAATTTTGAATATCCATCCTTGAATAAAGTAAAACCAGTAATATATAATTCCTTTGGATTCATATCTAAAATATCAAGTATTGCTATTATACCTGTATTAGGTCTACATCCAATATCGTTTTCCCATTTTAAATAAATGTCTTTTTTAACTATATTCATTTTTGAAATAAATTTTGGTAAATTTTTGTATTCTACAGAGTTCCCGTATTGAAAGCTCGTATTATCACGTTGTGTAAGAAATGGATAAGAAAATACAATTTCATATTCTTTTACCATATCTTCAGTAATTGGACCACCATTATCTATATCTTGAGATACACAATGATATAATATATCCGTTCTACTTCCAAAAATATTTGGGTTTTTTATTAAGTTATATCCTTTATTAAAACGAATGATTGTATCATAATTATCTATTTCACTTCCTATATTTAAATTATTTAAATAGTTAGCAGGACCTACAATGCAAACACGCTTATTTGTTATTAAATTTTGTATAGATTTATTATGAGACATTATATATTTATTAATAATATGGAAATCTTTATGTAATTATAATATTATTATTTAATATGTATCGTTAATCAAATAATCTTTATAATAACTAATACTTGATTTATATGCATTATGTTCTGTATAAAACCACAAACTAAATTTTTCTAGTGTATCTTTAACATAAACTATATTTTTTTTAAAACTATTATTACTATTTTCCTCTCTTTCTAATCTAGTTTTTAATATATTATTTTCAATAATATTTTCTGTTTCTATGTATTTCAAAATTACTTTGTTGTTTGAAATCAGGTTATTAAAATAATTAAATATTGTTTGTGTACGTTTAATATGAAACTGAGAAGTTATTACACTACATTCATTTATTTTAAATGGAACTATATAATTTAAAAAGGCAAAATAACCATTTGCTATTGTATCATATGATGCCCATTCACGTATTATTTTATCTTGGTTAATTCCTTTGTTAATCAAGTAATTAGCACAACTGGTTGATTCATGCATTACATATTGATTTGAATCTAATCCAGGTGGTTTATGATATGTTCCACCGCCTAAAATTATTATTAAACTATTTGAATTAAATAATTCAATAGCCTTATCTAATCTTTTCTTAACAAAAACATTAGGTTCATTATTATTATCTATACCTCCTGCTAATACAAAAATATACATAGTTTAATATATATTTATACATTTATATTATATATTAAATAATAACTTTATTTTGTTCCACTAGCAGCCAAACAATCTGTACGTCCTAGCATAGAATTTTTAAATATAGTCAATGATCCGTGACTAACAATATCTGTTTTTGTCCAATATACATTAGCCTTCATTCTTGATAACATTGTTCCCATGTAATGATCTATTGGTTGAGATATTTTACAATTGGAATTTTTGTTTTTTTCAAACTCATCTAAAATTATTTTACAACCTTTCTTAGAAATTATATAGAAATCTGTTCCTTTATTATTACCTGTCCAAGGAAATACACATATATTAGTCATATCATAAAAATATTCATTTGTTTCAGTCATTTCATTTTTAATTGGATGTTCATTACCTGAATATTGTTTATAATATTTTAAAAAAGGAAAAAAACCCGGATAAATTATATCAAAATGTTGAGGCAAGTTAGTAATATATTTAGTTAAATGTTCTAAGAAATTTTCTTCAAATATACAATCATCTTCCATAATTATTCCATATTCATATTCACCTTTTATTATTGATGTCATACCATCAATATGCTTTGTAAATAAACTAATTTCGCTTGATTTTAATTTAGTTATATCATAATTACTTACATAATCATTCGGTAAATGTTCTCTATCATTATTTTCTAAAAATTTTACTTTATCAAGTAAATTATATTTATTAGATTGTTTAATAAAGAATGCCTTTCTATCTTTAAGAGGAGTATAATGACATACATATATATTACATTTTATATTGTTATCGTATAAAAATGCTGCGTGTTCACCAAAATAAGGTTTAAATAAAGCGTCTTTCATTATAATTAGTTGTCCATTATTATCTTGTTTTGCTTTAAAATGAAAATAACGATGTTCACAATCTATTCCTGAATTGTTAATTGTATATCCTTTTTTTGTTAGTAAATTTAATTTATCGTTATCAAATATTGTTAAATCAATATTATAATCGTAAATAGAGTTTTTAAATGTATTATAATCATATATACCAAATCCATTAAAAGCCGATTCAACTTTAATATAATCATTACAATTATTCATTTTATTATATAGTATATTTTTCATTTCATACATCATTTTTCTAGGATTGTTTGTATGCCATATACTATATACATATTCGTCTAATGATAAAGCCCAATAATCATAATATCTTTTATTATTAAATGTTATACCACATTTTTCGTATATATTATTATTTAAATTATTAAATACTTTTTGTAAAGTATTTTCATTTATTTTAGTTGAACAAACATCATCAAAATCCATAACAATAAAATTATCAATGTTTAATTCTATGTTTTTTAAAATATTCATATAAGCATTTCTAGCATTAGTTATATTAACTACTCTATTTTGATGTAAAGGATTTCTATTTATTATAATATCCATATCATATTCCTTTTTATATTTACATAATTTTAATAGCGTTTTATCATTAGATAAATCAAAAGAAATTATAATTTTTATTATATTGCAGTAAGTTGAAATTGTTTTAATATTTTTAAAGACGGAATCAATATATAATTCGCAGTTTTTTACACAACTACATATTACTATATTCTTCATAATTTATATAACTAAGATATATAAATAATATTTAAATTGTATATGTGTAAATATATTTAATATTATAATTCAAAAATGTTACCTATAATTTATTTCCCAATTTCCCATTTACTCTTTGATAATCTCTTTCAACAATTTCATAACATAGTATTCTTGTTTTTTGCATATTATTATTAAAATCAAAAGCAAAATTAGAATCATTATTAACATCATAACGCGGATTACCTCCTACGTTATTACATAAATGATTTTGTAATGGATAAAAATGATTTAATTTTTTATAAACTTCATTAATCCAATCATCGCAAAACCAATTAATAATATCAGGTGGAAAGTAATAACCAAATAATTCTTTATGTTTTTTAGATACAAATGATTGTGTTAATATATACGGATTATTATTAATAGGTCCAACTACACCTATATCATTTGTATTTTTTAAAACATTAATGCAATCATTAACCCAACCTTTTGTTTTAAATTCAATATCATCTCCACATTGAAAGAAATAATCATTATTATCTTCTATTGCTTTGTCAAATAAAATATTCCACATAATTGTTAAATGACCTTTTTTTACATCGTCCATATATACAAATTTTAAATCAATGTTTTTTAGAACTGATATAAATTTGGAAATTTTAATTCTAATATTATTATTATCATAAATAGGGTCATTTCTATCAATACCAATATAAAATGTGTAATTATGTTCTTTATCGTATGTATATAAAAATGTTTTTATAGTATGTTTTAATAGATATGTTTCATTGCAAGTTTTCCAATCCCTCCCTTTAGATGTAGATGGAATAATAAGCGCAACTTTCATTTATATTATATCATAAATAAATGTTTAAACTTAAACTTATTATTGAATATATTAATGGATTTTCAATTGAGAAAATTAGAATATGATGATTATCATAAAGGTTATTTAGAATTATTAGTTCAATATTTCACATTAGACCCTTTATCAAATAAATACGTAATTTATTTTAATAATTATGTTTCAAAATTAGATAATAATAAACAAATTTATGTAATAGAAACAAATGAAACAAAAATAGCAGGTTCAATAACAATTTTTATAGAAGAAAAATTAATTCGTAATATGGGTAAAGTAGCACATATAGAGGATTTAGTTGTTGATAAAAATATAAGAGGAACAGGTTTTGGTAAATTATTGATACAAAAGTGTATAGAACATGCGAAGGAAATGAATTGTTATAAAATAATATTAAATTGTAACGAAAATAATATGATTTTTTATGAAAAGCAAGGTTTTGAAAAGAAAGAAAATCAAATGGCATTATATTTTTAATAAGCAGAATAAGGATAAACATCTAAATTATTCTTAAAATATGATAATTGGTCTACAACTTTTTGTCTATTTTTCTTTTTTTCAACTTGTTTAAGTAATTCCTTTGCTTTTTGTATTTCTTCATCAGAAATTTCACCATCACCATTTAAATCATACATATCAGTATGATTATTAGTCATAGTTTCAGGTAATATACAATACGCACATTCATCATTAAACAAAATGTTCATAGTGACAGCGAAAATAATAGTTAATACAAGTGCCATATAAATATCACCGGTTGCCCTCCATGATACAGCAAAAATTAGAACTTCTTTGTTGAATATATATTTAATAAAATGTTCTTGATTTTTACTAAATTTAATATCAATAAATCGTGAACCAATATTAATTAAAATCATAATAAAACCAGCAAAATATTTACTATCGTTTAATGTTTTAACTTGAGAATCAAACATATCATAAAACATTATTATTTATTTGTGATATATAATAGTTATAAAAAATTTATTAGAAAGAATTAAAGTTTAAATAAGGATTAGGTGATGAAGCAGGTAAAACATCTTTATCTTCAATAATTTGAATAGGAATTTGATTAGATTTTTCTGGTTTACGCATTAAATCACTTAATAAACAATTATCATTAGTAGTAACTTTTTCAGGATTTTTTTTGCAGAAATTATTACATTTAATAGTTTCTTTAACAGAATCATTAACAGAATCATTAACGGGTTCAAGTTCGCTATATTGTAAATTAGTAAATGCTTCTTGTGATTCCATAGTTTTTTGCGAAAAATAAATCATAAAAATTAAGAACAACAAACCATAAATATCTTTTTCTTTAGTAATAAAAATTAATGCAAAGAAGAAAAACATTTGAGCTAGGAAAATTCTATCATTTTTATTGAAATCAGTATACTTAAAAACAAGTAACCCACATAAAACAAGAACAATAAATATACTTAAATTATTCATAATATAAATATATTAATATAAAAAAAGAATACAAAATAAATATGAAAAAAAATTCGTTATATAATATATTATAAAATTAGATATGTCTTTAGCTTTAAATGCTGCACCTTTTTTACGTGATGAGACAAATATAGAAAATAAAAATAAAACATCAAGTGACGATATAAAAAAAAGATTAAGAAAAAAGACAGAAAAGAAAAAAATATCTTTTGAATTAAATGATAATGACGACAATGATGAATTAGTAGATTTCAAACCAGTGAATAATGAACCAACAAATTCAAAGGAATTAGTATCCGAATTTCCTAAAAATAATAATGAAGATGGTTTTGCATATGAAAATATAGGATTTTTTTCAGAAAATTACAATAAAAGAGTAGTAGAAAATATGACAGAAAATGTAAATAATAATTCTTTAGAAGAAAAGGTAAATTATTTAATAGAACTTTTAGAAAAGCAAAATGAAAGAAAATCTGAATATGTTACAGAAGAAATAGTATTATATTTGTTTTTAGGGATTTTTATTATATACACCGTTGATTCATTTACACGTGTAACAAAATATACACGTTAAAAAATTTAAATTGTGTAATATGTTATGTTTTTTTTTGTTTAAATAAAACATGACTATGTCCTCAAAAGAAACAAACATAACATTATTAAAAGATGTGCGAAATATGAATGATTTTAATAAAATAAGTTTTTCAGGTTATAAAAAGACTGCTGTTTTAAAAGAAGTAATATCTGAAATGTCACGTTCAAATATAGAAACAACTTGTTTTTGGACTGCTGAATGTATAGCAAGTGGTTATTATCTAGAATTATGGAATAGTATAATTAATTATTCTTGTGAATGTATACATATAGCAAATCCTCGTTTAATACTTTTAATAAATAAGTTATTAAAACAATTTAAAGAAATTGCAAATAGTTCAAATGATGATTTGGAACTGCGTAATAATGAAAATATAAGAAAAATGTTTTTTGATTTAGTTGTTATTGTATGTAAAAGTAATAGAAAAACTAAATTTCAATATGTAAAAATAAAAGATAATGAAGTAGACCTTAATGTTATGAGCAATAAATTTACAGCACCATCAACAAAATATGTTGATACAATTTTTAATCAAGGTGACCCAAAAGAATTATATATGTCTCTAAATGAATTTTGCTATAATTTAAGCAAAGAAAGTGAAAATTTTAATCAAACATGTTATTGGTATGAATGGATGGTTCATTTTGATGAAATGTGTAGAAAAAGAAAAAGTAAAATAGAATGTTTATTACGTGATTTTGTTCCAGAACGTCTAGGAAAACACGCAATAGATGGGTTGTGGTTAATATGGCATGTTTTATTTGATATGGTTAAGGATAAAGGTAAAGGTATTAATTCTATGATGGAAAATTTATTTGATTTATTTACTTTTAAATATGGAATACGAAGTTGGTCTCAAAAAAGATATATTGTATATTTTGCTATATCAATAGTAGTAGATAAAATAGATTTTTCAATACCTCTTGCTAAAGATATAAAAAGTGTTGATAATATTGTTAAACAATTGGATACTATGTTTAAAGAAATAAAAAAAAATGAGATATACGTAAAACCAAAAACAAGCTTAGAACAAAAATTAGATGTTTATTCAATGTTATAAAATTAATATTTAAATTTAACAATATTTTTTTGAAAAGAAATTATATAAAACCATATAAACATACATATATTTATTTTTATTCTCAAATAAATATATACATTAAGTAAAATGAGTAATTCAAGATCTATGTCAGCACCTTCATATAAATTAGCTAACGAGTTAAGTAATTTTTCAAAAAAATCATCTGAGGTTTTAAATACAATAAATGAAACAATAGAAAATACTGTTGAAAGTGTAAATAATACTATTAATAATGTTGTTAAAGATGTACCTTTACAATCAGGTTCAACTGATACAACAACATTTACTTTATATGTAATAATAGTAATATTATTGTTAGCATTATTAGGTTTTAATATATTTTATGTATTTGGTCGTGTAACCGAAGAAACAATAGAAGATGCTGGTCCAATAATGCGTGAAATATATAGATTTCTTGGTTATTCTATAAGTAACACAGCAAGTCAAACTTCTGATACAAGTGCAAAAGGAGTTAAAGTTAGTGCTGATGTTGCTGCCGGAACAATTGATTCAACAGGCACAACATTGCAAAGAATAACAAGTCGTTCAATGGACAATTATTATAGAGGTCGTAATAATCTTAATAGAGAAAATGATACTCAATTAATAAATAATATTAAGTATAATAATGTAAATAGCAACAATGTTGCCGATAATAATACTATGAATAATAGTTCAACAAAATTTTGTAAAATAGATAATGGATATTGTACAACAATAAATGATAGTAATAAATGTTTATCAGGAAATATTTTTACAAATATGAATGCTTGCTTGAAAAGTTAAATATTTAAAATAAAAATTGATTTTATTATTGTTTTATTAATTATAATAAAACAATATGCAAAATAGAATAAATAAAAAAGTGAGTGAATACATTCAATTATTTAAGAATAATTTATGTAGCAAAATATCAAATAATGAATGTGAAACAAAGAACGATTTAATAAAATATATATATGATTACGATAACTTTACATTAAAAGATGAAGATTTAAATAAAAGGCAAAGAAATAAAACAACAATATGCATTAGTGAACGTTGTATGGCAAAACGTTCAAATGGAGAACAATGTAGCAGACGAAAAAGAAAGGAATGTGATTTTTGTGGAACACATTTAAAAGGTCAACCCCATGGTAAAGTGAATATTGTTGAAAATAGTGAACAAGATTCACAACTAGATAATATTAAGGTAAAAGTTGATGTTTATACTGAAGAAGAACAAGGTGTAATTTATTTTAAAGATAAGGATGGAAATTATTATAATACAGATGATGTAATGGGAGAGGTAAGTAATCCACGAATAATTCCAAAATAAATGTAAAAAATGTGTGTAAAAAAGTTAAAAATTTATTTTTTATTGTTCTTCTTATTTTTCTTGGTGTATTTATTTTTTCTTTTTTTTATAACCGCCTAATTCATTATGATTATTGTTGACAACATTGCAAGTAAATTCGTAATTGCCATCTGGTTTTTGGTCAAAAATCAAGTCCTTAGAGCAAGCATCAATAAGCACCTTGTCTTCCCAGTTATTTACTTTTTCAAGAACCATATATTTACCAATATCTTTACCTTCTGATGTTGCTACGTCCGATAGGATATTTTTATCAATATCTCCAACATGTAATTTTAAATCTCGTGAACCACCTGCACCAAAAGGAGTAAAACAAAAGGGTGAAAAAAAGTGTGAAGTGAATGTGCGAAAGTATATAAAATGTAACTCAAATTATACTGCAAGTAGTGTAGTGAAATTGTGGAGTGAATAATATACAATAAA
>Ga0181388_1000242_pt1 | contig 18956 bp, 29 predicted proteins | sample 11SPOviralmetaG_FD_130120 | JGI IMG/M metagenome (GOLD analysis project Ga0181388, IMG submission 130120) | Marine viral communities from the oligotrophic San Pedro Time Series (SPOT) site, San Pedro Channel, CA, USA - 11 SPOT_SRF_2010-05-17 | ecosystem: Environmental > Aquatic > Marine > Strait...
AATATGAGTAGTATTGGTTATTGTGCACTTAAATTAGGTTTCAGTCCACCTACTATGATTATGAGTTCTGAATTAAATGTAGAGGGAAGTAAGACAGAACTACTATATAATATATGTAAAGAATTAAATGCAACAAAGTATATTAGTGGACAAGGTGGAATAGATTATTTGGATACTGATAATTATTTTAAAGATATTGAATTAGAAATTTTTGAACCAGAAGTAAAGGATTACTTCACAACACTACAACACATATGAGATTATACATACAAACACCATCAATACCAAGAAGTGAATTACACAATAAGGGTGTGATTAAGGCAGTAAAGTTTTTGGATACTTGTGAACATTTTGATTCTATAAAGTGGTTCATTAATATCGATGAAGTAACAAGTAAAGAATATGAATTTGAATCATCGGAAGTAACACAAAAAAACTTTATGGATGCATCAATTGGTTTTAAACGAACTGAAACATTTATTAATGTAAGTAAGGAACCATGTTTCTATCTTGCATTTAAGTCATTAACTGAAATAGTAAAGGAAGATATTATTACAGAATCATGGAGTCAAGATAACTATTGTGTCATGTGGTTAGAAGATGATTGGTACTTCAAAGATGAAGATGGTTACAAAAAAAATATGGAAAACTTCTTGTCCAATGATAGTTATTTAGTGAACACATTATATTGGAACAAAATTAATATGGGTGGAAATCCAGATGTTATTAAAGGTGAGGTTTTTGAAATGTTTGATGACTTAGATTGGAATGAAGACAATAAGAGAGACCCAGAAAATATAAGAAAGATAGAAGTATTTAAAGAACACATATGGGTTGATCCAACACCAGGTGAAAAAGATTCGTTTCATAATAAACTTGTTAAAGTTAATAGTGATAGGAGTGGTGGAACTTCAGGACATAATGTTAATTATAAAGTATTACCATCGAATACAATAGAAGATGTAGGAGATGAATGGAGGGACAATTTAAAAATAAAAAAGGATTGGACTTCAGAAGATAAATCAGGAATAACTTCAGACAGAAGTTATACCTACAAATAGGAGGGTTGAACAAATGGCAGTAAATTTCAGAACAGAATTACTTAGAGCAAGTAGAACTCATTTCGAAGCTCATGTTGAGAAACATAGAATCAATGTTGAGAATCTTTTACAAAATTCAAGAGGTATTGCACAACATGGTGATATCATGGATACGATTGAAAAAGAGTTAGAAGAGATTTCTAAATACGATGATTTATTAAATGTAGTTAATAAGTATTTCGAAAATGACTATGATGGTAAAGATACCAGAGAATTACTAAATGAACAAAGTTAGTATTATTCATCCTTTAAATACATGGACAGACAACGGCGAAAGAAGTTCATATGTTGAGAAAGAGTTTACAACTCAAGAAGATTTCTATAATGAATTAGCTGTTTATTATAGAATAAAAAATTACATGAGTAGATGTGAAGATACTAATCGAACATTATTATTTAAAATACCAAACATAATAGATATTAGATATTATAGTAATACAATTGTATATGAATATGTTGGTGAATTAATATTAGGTAGTCCAGATGGGAATGATGAAGTAGTTGAAGTTATAGGTCAATTAAAAGATATGGCATATGACCTTAACTTAGTTCCACATGAAGTTTTATTTATGAAAAAAAATAATAATATTTATATACTTGATTTTGAAAAATGGATTTGGATTAAAGATTTAGATAACCACATTGGTAAGTGGTATCATTCACTATTAGGAAAATGGCAAAAGAAAAACGAGGAACAATTATGAAAGAACTAAAAGCAAATAGAGTACCACCTGGTGATAGGTGGGCAATGGTAGATGGAGATGATCAAATATATTCTTCATTAACAGAAGTATTAAATGCTATCTTTATGGAAACACAAGGTACAGAATTTTATATAGATGCTCAAAAAGGTGAAGTGCATGTCGAAGATGGTAAAGAGAAACCACCAACGATTAAGAAGTACTCACTATATGGAGAAGAATATTAGATGAGTAAATTAGTTATGGCGATGGCCATATTAGTTATAAGTAACATCTTTGCTTGGTGGCAATTGAATGGACAATTTTATTTTAAAGAAAATGGGATATGGTTTTGGCACAATCCAATGTGGATGGCAACCGTACTTGGAGTACCAATTGGATATATGTTTTGGTGGAGTACTAAACTATCATATGAACACTTTGGTACGGTATGGAATATTCGTATGATTGGTTTTGGTGTAGGAACTATTATATTTGGTATACTTAGTTGGACATTCTTAGAAGAGATACCAACATTAAAAACCATTATATGTATTTTATTAGCAGTAGCAATTATATTAATTCAAGTCACAAACTTAGTTGGAGAATAAGATGGGTAAAGTTAAGACACGATTCATAATAGAAATTAAATATGCAAAAGATGTAAAGGGTGATAGTGTAGAAATGGTTGAGATTACAACAAATGATATACACCAATCAATGAAACAATATGCAAGAAATAGACAACCATTTGAATGGCGTATTAAATATGAATATGCAGAGGGAATATGAGAAAAACATTTACATATGATGATGTAAACATTGTACCAAAATATTCAACACTTGACTCAAGGAGTGAGGTTGAACTTAAAACAAGGTTTACAAAAAATACAAATATAGATATACCAATTGTAAGTTCACCTATGGATACGGTTACAGAAAGTGATATGTCAATTGAGATGATGAGTCTTGGTGGTGTTGGTATTATACATAGATTCAACACTATAGAAGAACAAGTTGATCATGTAATTGAAACTACCTACTTTAGAGATAGTGAAGTACGAGGTAAGTATACACATTTACCAATATGTGCTGCAGTAGGTGTAACAGGTGATTATTTAGAACGAGCAACAGAATTATTTCATAATGGTTGTAAGGTACTACTTATAGATGTGGCTCATGGTCACCACAAAAATGTAGGAGAAGCAATTGAAGAAATCAAAACCAAGTTATCAGGAATTGAAATCATTGCAGGGAATGTTGCGACAGAATCAGGCACTCGATTTTTATGTGAAAAGGGAGCGGACTCGATTAGAGTCGGAATCGGAAATGGTTCGTTATGTGAAACAAGGATTAGAACGGGTATTGGAGTTCCCCAAGTTTCTGCTCTTCTTGAGTGTGTTAGTGTTGCAGACAAGTATAATGTTCCTATTATTGCTGATGGTGGTATTCGTAATATCGGTGATGTTTGTAAAGGATTGGCTTGTGGGGCTGATACAATCATGTTGGGAAGTTTGTTATCAGGTACCAAAGAGACACCTGGAGAAATTGAAAAAGTAGGTCAATGGCCAAATGAAAAGTTATTTAAAAAGTATAGAGGTTCTGCATCAAGACAGGCCAAAAGGAGTGATAAGAATGTTGAAGGCAATCACAAAGTTATACCATATAAAGGGAAAACCATTAGAATACTTTCAGATATTAAAGATGGAATTCGTAGCAGTTTCAGTTATGTTGGTGCTAACAATATTACTGAGTTTCATGGTTTAGTAGAACTAACCCAAGTTACACAGGCAGGTACAATAGAGGCAAAACCACATTTGTTATAATGAATGAAACTACAAATAACACCAAGAGAAAAACATATCAAACGAGGATATTGTTGTGGTAACGGATGTAAGTTATGTCCATACGAACCAAGACATGAAAAAGGTTCTACTGAGATATGGGAATGTAATCCTGATGGAGAATGTTGGTGTAAAGAATTACCAAATGTTATGGAAGTTAAATTAGATGGTGAGTGTTTATCACCATCACAATTAAAAAGAGAGTTAAATGATAAAGTTACCATGTTACAACGAGAAGACTAATGTTTTATTTATACACATTCCAAAGAATGCCTCACTTAGTATTTCAAATGGTTTAGATATTGATATTAAAAAACATTATCCATATTTTATATTAGAACAAATGATACCAAAAGATATAATAGAGAATTCAATAAAAGTTGCATGTGTCAGAAATCCTTGGGAACGAATGGCAAGTATGTTGAAATATCATCAGAAGAAAGGTTATTATCCAGAAAACTATAATCTAAGAACATTTATTAATAATGGAAAACAAAGATGGAATATGAGTAACTTTGATTTTATGTCACAATTCAGATGGTGTTATTCACTTGAAACCGATACTATGAACGAGATACAAGAAAAAAGTCCTAACGATACTTGGATGGACTTTATATTTAATTATGATAGATTAGATAAAGATTGGGATGAGTTTAGAGATTTGTTTCGATTGGATATACCAGATTTAGGTATAACACATTCAAGTGGTGAATATTCGTATAAAGAAGAATATCAGTCAAGTGAACACCAATATGCATTTGATTTGATTTCAAATGTTCAAACACTATTTGCAGATGATATTTATTTTATGAAATGGGAATTTGGTAAAAAACATACCCAGAAACTTATATGGTGAGACTAATATGAAACTAACAGATTATATAGTAGATGTACCAGATTGGCCAAAAGAGGGGATTGTCTTTAAAGATATATCACCATTATTAAAAGATGTTAATGCATTTACATTTTCAACTTTAAGTATGAGAGGATTATTAGATATCAAGAAAGATGGACTACCAAGTTACATAATTGGTATCGAGGCAAGAGGTTTTATTTTTGGTGCACACTTAGCAAAAAGATTACAATGTGGATTTATCCCATTGAGAAAGAAAGGGAAATTACCACCACCAGTAATTTCTAAAGAATATGACTTGGAATATGGTACAGACACTTTAGAAATTAAACCAGGTGATGGTGAGAAAGTAGTTATTGTTGATGATGTATATGCCACAGGTGGTACTGCAAATGCAGCAAGAGAACTATGTAAGGAAGCTGGGTATGATGTGATAGACGAAATTTATCTTATCAATCTCAGCTTTTTGAACAACGACAAAGTAAAGTCAGTTATAACATATTAAGGAGAAAAAGTTATGGCAAATGTAAATGAATTATATGATAATCTAAATGACCTATGGGAAACATTTCAAGAGAATCATAGAGCAAATACAGATAAAGGTAATAAATCAGCGGGAACAAGAGCAAGAAAAGCTCTCGGTGATTTGAAAAAGTTAGTTACAGAATATCGTAAAGAATCAGTAGCAACAAACAAATAGGAGTTATATGTATCGAACAGCAGAGTTCGTATCACCTAAACATCCAGATAAAATATGTGATAGAATATCCGACAGGATATTAGATCATTGTCTTGACCTTGACCCTAATAGTAGGGTTGCGGTTGAGACAATGGGTGGACATGGTTTTATTTATATCAATGGAGAGATAACGGTTGATACGGAAAAAGAAATACCTATCCCACATTTAGTAGATGAGGTTTTAGGTAAACCAGAAACAAAGAGAGAAGATTCACATAGAACACAAGTTAAGTTGGTTCAACAATCACCAGAGATATCTCGTGGAGTAGATGTTGGTGGAGCAGGAGACCAAGGTATTATGGTTGGTTATGCTTGTGATGAGAATGATGAGTATGTACCAGAAGAATATAGATTAGCAAGAAGTTTGTGTAGACACATTTATGAGAAGTTTCCATATGATGGTAAGACTCAAGTAACTACACGAGATGATAAAAATCTTTTTGTCGTAACTTCATTTCAGAATGTAGATAAAATTACATTACATGCTGAAGTAAGTGAATGGTTAAAAGATGAGGATTATGGGTTGATGGTAACACATGCAAATCCAGCAGGAGATTGGACACAAGGTGGATTTGATGCGGATGCAGGATTGACTGGTAGAAAATTAGTCGTGGATAATTATGGGCCACGAGTACCAATTGGTGGTGGAGCATATAGTGGTAAAGACCCAAGTAAGGTTGATAGAAGTGCAGCATATATGGCAAGACATATTGCTAAACAAGAACTAATTAAAAAAGGATGTAGAGAAGTTAAGGTTTATTTGAGTTATGGTATTGGTATGAAAGAACCATTACAGGCAACTTGTATGGATGAGATGGGAAACACTTGGGATATTCCAAGTAATTATCCTATATATCCGAATGAAATAATTGAGTTTTTGGACTTAAAAAAACCTATTTATTACAATACATCACAATGGGGAGCATATGGTAATGGATTCAAATGGGATAAGTAAAGACGAAATATTAATTGTTTGTGCACTTGAAGTTGAGACACAAGGACAATTAGATAATTGGAATGTCTTATACACTGGAGTAGGTAAAGTTAATGCAACATATACATTAGCAAATCATCTAAATACACCGATTGATAGTAAACCACCTAAGTTAATAATTAATTATGGAACTGCAGGTAGTCGTAAGATTAAGAAGAAAACATTAGTCGATTGTACAAAGTTTGTACAGAGAGATATGGATGTTACAGGTCTTGGTTTTATGAGAGGTGAAACACCATTCGAAGATGATATACCATTGATGTTAGATTTCGGTATTACTGAATTTAATAATATTGGAAGAAGAGCAACTTGTGGTAGTGGTGATAATTTCGTAGAAGATAAAACTAATTACTATGGTGAAGTGGTGGATATGGAAGCATATGCATTAGCAAAGGTTTGTCATCTACAAGAGATACCATTCGTATCATTTAAATATATTACAGATGGAGCTGATGAACAGGCACACGAGGATTGGGAAAACAATCTTGCAAGTGGAATTGTTGAATTTAAACAAAGGGTGTTAACACATATAAAATGAATTGGATATGTTTAGTTATATTAGTAATTGGAATTATAGGGTGGGTGAGTTACTTTCACCCATTGAATAGATGAGTAATTTAAATCACGGTACACCTTGGTTAAGAAGTTTTCTAATGACTTACTCAAGAGAAAATATGGTTGTAGTTCAAGTTGGTGCATGGGATGGTTCCGAGACTGCAGCAATTGTATCGGTAGTAGAAAATATGAATGGTAAATTAATTGTTATGGATTGGTTTAAAGGTAATTTAAGTATGGATAATCAGAGTGATATATTTTATACTGAAGATGAAACTCAAATCAATTATCGAATAAAAAGATTCTGGTCATATATAAGTAAGTGGTGTAAAGAAAATGGCAAAGATGAGAAAGTTATTCGTGATACTATTGATTTAAGAATAGGTAATTCACATGATTTAATTCCAGAACTTGAGGATGAGAGTATTGACTTCTTTCATTTAGATGGTGCACATGAATACGAAATGGTTAAGAAAGATATTGAACTTGCATATCCAAAAGTTAAATCAAATGGATTTATTAGTGGTGATGATTATTCTGGAGACTACCATATAAATAAAATTGATAAAGTAAGTAAAGAAGATTTAGATAAAGATAGTATCGAGGGAATTGGTTTTGGACACGATATTACTGGTAACATTATTCCAAATGTTCATGCAGGTGTAGTTAAAGCAGTATATGAACATTTCGATGGAAACATAATGTATAATTTACCACAAAGTAAGTGGTGTCATTTTAAAGATACTAATAAAGGAAACTTTGATGCATACAAAGTTGGTACAAGATTTAAAGGGATTGAGTATAATGAGTAAAGAAAATATAATTGAACAAGTACAAAAGAATAGTAATGAAGTATATCGTATTTCAGAAAAGGAATACGAGGGATATAAGTTTATAGATGTTCGTATTTACTACATGGATAAATCAAGTGGTGAATGGAAACCTACAAGAAAAGGTATATCACTAATGCCTGATAAAGTACCAGGTGTTATTGAGGGAATATTAAAAGCTATGGATGTTATGGGTTATGGAGAAAAGTGATTTTCCATTATGGATGGATGTACGAGGTGATTTAATTTATATCATTTGTACTAAAGAAAATCAAATACAAGAGGTTATAAATAGAATGAGTACAGACACTTGTATCTTATCTGAATATGAAGAATGGGACGAGGGTGATGATATGAATTGGATATTAAAATTTAAGGTATTACATGAATATGATAAATCCCCCGAAGAGAATTGAAATCTCTATAGCTAACTTTCTTCCTTGGGGTAGGTAGGTCTATTAATAAGTAGAGTAAAATTGAAAAAAAATTTAATAATAATAAAAATAAATAAGGAGTCGTTATGATAATTAACGCATTTTGGAGTGGTAAGAAGTTAACAGATTTAAACTTAAAAGTTATTGAGAGTTGGAGAGAACAATATCCAAACAATAAGTTTATATTGTGGACTTATAGTAAAATAGAAAATGTACCAAAAGGACTTACCGTAGTTTATGGTGATAAAATTTTATCTCGTAAGAAATGGTTTAGTTACGATAAAGGATATGGTAGAAAGAGTCCAGTTGCATTTAGTAATTTATTTCGTAGTGAATTACTTTATAAAAATGGTGGGTTGTATGTTGACTTAGATGTCTTATGTACTAAACAATTTGAATTTTGGAATCTACCACATAATGTATTTCTTGCAAACGAAGAACATCCAGATTGGCATAGTATCGGAACTGCAGTAATATATGCAAGGTATCCAGGAGAGACTATATTTAATATGTGGAGTAAACGAATCAAAGATAAAGTTGATAGTGGTGAGACTCTAAAACATGGAGACTTAGGGCCTCGTATGTTGACAAAATGTTACGAAGATTTAGGTAGACCATTTATGTTATACGATAAAGACTTTTTCTATCCGATATGTTATACTGAAATAGAAGAGACACGAGATGTAATTAAAGATAAATTAAAACTTATCAATACTTATGGTGTACATTTATTTCAAAGTATTTGGAAACAAGACGATTATAAGTTAGTATCCGATATATAAAAACTTACTGATGTGATATTTATTAATAACTAAAACAAATAGCACATAGGAAATTTTAATGGAATATATAGTATTTAATCCAAATGTATTACCACCAGGAAGTGGTTCAGTTGATGGAATCAATTGTGGATTTTTAAGACAAACAGATGGTACGGCAATACCATTGATGCATATGGAAAGTTTAACAAGTGGTTCAACCAATCCACATAGTGGTAGTAATTTTACAATTCTTGATAACTTCCCGTTATCTGCATCAGTAGATAATGCACTAGCATCACCATTCACTACAGGTTCAGTAAGTTCCAGTATATCATACCAAACAGCTACAGGCTCTTGGGTAGGATACACATTACAAAACAATGCTGGTAGTGGAGCAAATATTATGTTTAGAAGTGGTTCTGATATTACATTAAATTCATATAAACAATCTTCAGACGATGTTTGGGTTTTAACACCAACCACACCAAGTAACATCACTACTGATCACGCATTCATAGGTGATAATAGTGGAAGTGTTGTTGGAGACTTAGTTAGAGTATCTGCAATTGTAACAGGTTCATCTTCAAACTTATGGGAGATAACTGCACAACCAAATACAGGTAGTTTCCTTTATGGTGGAGTTATTGTTTAGTAATAGAAATTAAAAAAATGGTTATAAATGAAATACAATTTGTATTATCCCGATTGGGATTATAGAGAAGACAATACAAAGAATCATTCAATATTAAGAGTGATTACATGCCAACCAACAGGATTTTGGTTTGGTAGTAGTCCATCCAGACCAATCAAAAGAACGACATCTCGTGTGAATCGTTTATTAAAAAGAGCACATCCATTTCAACCCGTATTAGTATTGTATAGTATTCCACATAGAGATTTGGGACACTATAGTAAAGGTGGACATGAAGACGATATGCATTATCTAAATTTCATCAAAGACTTTACAAAGGGACTTGAGGACTTTAGTCCGATTGTAATATTTGAACCAGATGCTATACCACATATACCTAAGTTGGATTTCGAAAGTGGATTACGAAGAATAACATTGATAAGAAAAGCCTTGTCAATCTTATCTCAGAGTAACGCACATATATACTTAGACATAGGACATCCAGAATGGTTAACACCACAACAAGTAAAGAAGTATTTATCATTCTATGATTTAAGTAATATCAGAGGAGTAAGTATTAATACAAGTAATTACTATACTACAGAAGAATGTATAGAGTTTGGAGATAAGATAAATGAATTGGTGAATTTACACTATGTCATCGATACTTCACGAAATGGAGTAGGCTCGTTATCCAAAGATGATTGGTGTAATCCACCGAATAGAGCCATTGGCGTATTTCCGACAACACGAACATCATCCGAATTTTGTGATGCTTACCTTTGGATAAAAGTACCGGGCGAATCCGATGGTACTTTAAATGGAGGCCCGAAGGCAGGGCGTTTCTTTTTGAAACAGGCGTTGTCTTTGATTAGGAATATATGATGAATGACGATGGATACATAGTAAAAAATTTCTTAAACAAATCTGATTACGATATGTTGATGGTTGAGATAGAAAAATTTGTAAGGAAACAATTTAAATCTTTAGATATTAAGATTGATGACTTAACACAATATCATAATATAGTAGATGATGATTTACATTATAAAGTATATAAACAAATATATGATAATAATTTTTTTGATGAGATAGATTTTGATGTTACACTTATTGAGAAAAGGATTTCTGAAATATTAAATCGTAAGTTAGTTATTAAAGATGATTATTATCAAGATACTAAACGAATAAACATAAGAGTTATTCGTCCTAATAAAAATGATATGAGTCCTATACATAGAGATACTTGGTTAGATAAACTAAAAGAAAGTGGAGTTAACTTGTATATACCTTTATGGGGAAGTAATAAAGATTCAAGTTTGGCAGTAGTAAAGGGTAGTCACGAATGGACTAATTTAGTAAAAGGTGATGATAAGAAGTTCACCGTACCTAAATTAAAAGTTCCTTATGATATAGATTTAATCAGACCTAACCCACAGACAAACGAAGTATTAATTTTTTATCCTAAGTTATTACATAGTGGATTAAACAATACAAGTAATGAAACAAGGTTTTCATTGGAAGTTAGATTATATGAGAATTGAACAAGTACATATATCACCAGCATCACATTTACATTTTGTAGATGAATTTTTAGATAGGTGGAATTTAAGATTATATGATAATCCAAATGAACCAGCATTGTTTTGGGGATTGTATCCTGATTGGGATGATGAGACACAATCAGAAAAAGATACTTCATATGATATAGATATGTTTAATAAACACAAAGGTTTGAAAGTATTATTATGTGGTGGTGTAGAATATAGATTAAATGTTTTTGAAAAGATAAGTGATTACAAACTTGTATGTGTTGATGAGTGGGAATCTTATGATGCCTACAGAATGGGATTGGAATATACATCATTAAAGATTCCATACTTTGATTTTGATAAATATAAACCAACACCATTAGGTAATAAGATTTATTCACATATACCACTTAGAGAATTAAATGGAGAGTGGGGAAAACGATTTGAAGAGATATTTCAATATGAACGATTGGTAAATTTATTTGGTGAGGATATGTTTTGTTTCCCTAAAGAATGGATTAAACCAAAAGATTGTATACAATATTTTAATCAGAGTTTTGTAAATATAAAACCACATACTATTAGAGGTGCAGTTACTTCTTGGAAGTTAGGTTGTATGGGTAGAAATACAATCACTACTAATCTTGAAGATGCACCGAACTTTTTACATTATAGTACTGATGATGAATTGAAAAGACTTGTTGATGAAGAATCAAAAAAGATTGGGACTACACAAGATATAGTTCATGGTAGAATGTGGGATTACTTTCATCAATCTGATGATTGGTTACATGAGGATTATTGGAAATGATAATTAACATAGGATTCAATAGAGCAGGAACTACGAGTTTACATGATGCATTACAGATACTTGGATATAAAAGTATACACGACCCATACAATAAAGATATAGAAATCTTTTGGAATAATATAAAATCAAATAATAAACTTTTAGATAATATGAATTACGATGCATTTCTTGACCACCCTTTTTTACAAATGGGAATCGTTAGTTTATTAATTGAACAATATCCAAACGCTAATTTTATTTATACTAAAAGAAACCATACTGATAGATACAAGAGTGAAAAGTTACCATGGTCAGAAAATCATTGGGTAGAATGGGAAATACATAAAGAAGAATTTATAGATTATATTTTAAAACAAAATAAACATTTAAAAGTATTACATTTTAATGTATGTGATAACAATGATGGTTGGATAGAATTGTGTAAGTTTCTAAATAAAGATATACCAGATGTTCAATTTCCACATAGTAATAGGAGTGAGGAATGAATCAATGGTTTATATTTGGACTAAATGGTGTAGGTAAATCTTGGTTTTTAAAGAATAAAAAATGTAAAGATATTACAAAATATAAATGGAATTCAGAAGATACATTTTCTGCATTAGATGAATCGTGGGAAAGTGGAGATAAAACTTGTGCATATGCATTTCATACTTTGAATAAATATGGAACGAATGATATTCATAAATGTAATTTGATTCACTATCCTATTATTGTAGATGGTATTGACGAAAGTGTATGGGAAACTTGGATACACAATGAAATAAAAAAGGAAGCTATTATTCTTATTACTTCAAGAAATAATATTTTACAAAGACTTAAAGAACGAGGTTTCCAACAATTAGATAAGTATATAACATCAACACCATTAATGATGATTGAAGTTTACAAAAAATTAATAGAACTATTAAATGAACAAAATATTTCTTATACTATACTGAATAGTTCAAATGAGAAATATAACATTATAGATGAAAGTGAAATAGAAACGATTATAGGATTATGAAAATTGCAATACTACAAAGTAATTACTTACCTTGGACTGGTGTATTTGAATTAATTAATTCAGTAGACAAGTTTGTCTTTTATGATAATGTACAATTCACCAAACAAGATTGGAGAACACGAAATAGGATTAAACCTAATCAATGGTTATCAGTTCCAATTCATAGAGAAAGTTTAGATACAAATATAATTGATATTAAAATATGTAATAAGATTAATTGGAAAAAGAAACATTATAAAAGTATTACACAGAAATATGGTAAAGAAAAATACTTTAATCAATATAAACATTTATTAGATTTCTATTTACAAGATTGGAAATATCTATATGAGTTAAATCGTTACACTATGAAAAAGATTTCTAAAACCTTAAACATCAATACAAAGTTTTATTATTCAGAAGACTTTAATCTAAAAGGTAATTCATCAGAAAGATTAGTTCAGTTAATAAATGAACTTAATGGAACACATTATGTATCAGGCCCAAGTGCAACAAATTATATTGATGAAAGTTTATTTAGTAATATCAAGTTAGAATATATTGATTATAAAACAAAAAACACACTTTCAGTATTAGATAATATATTTATTAATGGAGTAGATATATTATGAATCCATACAAAGTTGTAAAAGAGTTTGAACAAGAATTGAGTAATTATACAGGAGCACCTTATGTTGTTTGTGTGGATAGTTGCACTAACGCAATGTTTTTAATATGTAAACGATTGGGTGTTGGAAAAACTTTATTACCTAAACATACTTACCTTTCTATTCCTATGTCTATTATACATGCAGGTGGTGAGGTAGAATTTGAAGATAGAGAGTGGAAAGGATTATATCAGATTAAACCATATCCAATTTGGGATGCAGCAAAAAGAATGATGAAAGATATGTATATTAAAGGTAGTTATATGACATTATCTTTTCATGTTAAAAAACATCTTCCTATTGGTAAGGGTGGTGCAATACTTTGTGATAATAAAGATGATTATGAGTGGTTTAAGAAAGCACGATATGAGGGTAGGACAGATGGATTGAATTACCATGATGATGATATAGAATTTTGTGGTTGGAATATGTATATGACACCAACACAAGCAAATTGGGGAATACAATTAATGGGTAGGTTAGAAGATACAAATCCTGACTTAATTGAAGATCCACCATATAGAGATTTAACCACCTTTAAGGTTTTTTCAAAATAAAGATATTTATAGTAGAACAATATACAGGAGAATAAAATGGGCTTAAGTTTAACAACTTCCGATATGTTTACAGAAAACAAAATTAATGTAAATGAGAGTTTAGTAGAATTAACAAGTGTTGATGTAGGTGAGGGAGTATTATCATTTAACTTTGATACAAATCAAAACGAAACCACACTCGTTACAGAAAAAGATGTTAGAGTGGCTGAGGAATCAGAAGTTTGGTATATACTAAGTGGTCAATTAAAATGTTCACTTACCGTATTTCACAAAGTTCCAATTAATGTAGATGGAGAATGGTCAGAGGTAGGAGTTAATGAAATACCAGAGGGTGCATCAATACAAACTATCGATGGACTTAGAGGATGTATTGCAGAGAAACAAGATGATCATACAAGTGGTACAGAAGTAGTAACATTAAAAACTGAATCAGGATATTATTATACAAATAACATTTTAGTATGTGACTAAAAAACAATTAATGGTTATAATTCACAAAGACACACATTATAAAATATCAGATAATTCAGACAGAGTAGTTCAAGACTTACATGGTTGGTATCATCCTAAGTTCATAGAACTATGTAAACAATATAATATTGATTATCAACTTACAGAGTATGAGGGTTATGGTGATATATTCCTTGGTAGGTTTGCACAAGATAAAGATGATACAGAACAACACTCGAAAGTATATCCAAAGTTAGTTGAGTATCATGGTGAAAACATTTGGCCAAACCAAACAACATACGATTACTTTGAAAATAAAATAAAACAATTTGAGTTAATTGATGAGAAGTATAGACCTGATGCTATAACTTGTAATAACTTTGAAGAGTTATTGGATAATATAAAAGTAGGTAAAATAGTAAAATCATCAAAGGGTGCTGGAGCAGAATCTACATTTTATTTATATGATAAACAATTTCTACAGAAAGAAATATTAGAACAATTAGTTGGTGAGTCATTACCAAATGGTGATAACTTTTTTCCATGTTTTGTTATGGAGTATATTGATGTAGAATTTGAACATAGAATTGTCATAACTGAAGATGAGATATACGGATGTAGAGTAAGACAATTTAAAGAATGGGATAGTCCAACAAATTTTCCACACAATATAAATTATTTAGAAACAGAATGGTATAAAAGGCCACAACCTAATATGATTGGATTAGAAGAGAAAGAGTTTGATAAAGGATTATTACGAGAGATAGTAAGAATAAAAAAAGAACTAAATACACCTAATCTAAAGTTTGATATATTAGATAACAAGATATTAGAATTTAGTTATGTATATGGTGAGTTATTTCCGATGAGATCAAATTATATAAGTTATGATTATCACAATGATACTTTTAATGAAAAGAAAACAATAATATCAGAGTTTGCAAATAAACAACAAAAATCAATTTTAAAACATTTTAATTTAATATGAAAAAAACATTACCAATAATTAGAATAGAATCCTTAGATGATATAGATTATAAAAAACCATTTATAATTTCTGCAGATAAATTATTTGATTGGGATATAATTAAAAAGTGGAATCTTAGTAGATTAAAAAAACAATTTGGTAATATGGATGTTATAGTATATCGTTCTAATAAAGAAATGAAATGGAGAAACGATTCTAAACAAATGAGTCTAAGTTCTTATATTGATTATATCAGAACAACAAAAGATAAGGAACCATATTATTTAGTAGACTGGTCAATATCATTAACACCATCATTTGTGAGTAATATAAAGAACAATGTAAAGTATCCAAAAGAATTTAGTAGTTGGAATAATATTAAGTGGTTTAAAGATAAACTATTCTTTTCATTTTATATAGGGCCTACGAATTCATATTCAGATTGGCACATAGATATATTAAGTAGTAGTGCATGGGCAATATGTATCCAAGGTGAAAAGAGATGGAAGTTTAAAACATTATTTACTGAATATCATGGTGTACAAAAGAAAGGTGACTTAATGTATACACCAAGTGGTATGATGCATAAAGTAACAAACCTAAAACCATCAGTTATATTGACTGATAATTTTGTCAATAAACACAACATATTAGGTGTGGTAATTTCATTCATTCCAAATGTATTTAAAATACTATATAGAACTTGGAAGCGTAGAAATTCTAAAAAGAATAATAAAAATTATTTTCAATAAATAAAAAAAAAGCTTGACACATACTGCTTTTTATTCGTATATTGCAGTATATGAGAAAGGTATTATATTTTGTTTTTGTGATTTTTGTTGGGTTGACTAATCCAATTAATTTAAAAAAAGATAAAATAATGCTTGACTTATATACTAAAAAAGTGGTATATTTAGATATATGAAAAAGGGAAATAATAAAGAAATGACAAAAATTAAACATTTTAATCCTATGGCTCTACGAGAGAAATACTCGATTGGTTCTACTAAAAAGACTAATCCGTTCTCTTCTTTTTGGGCTGATACTGAATGGGATAATCGTAGAACTTCAATTCTCGATGAAGATAATACACCAATAAAAAAAGGTGTAGACCATGTTCAGTTGGCTTCTTATAGGAGAGCTATTTCAAACTTTGTAACTATTGTTACTAATCGTTCTGATATTAAAGTTCAATTCCAATCAAAAGATTCTTCTTATACTGATGGTAAGAAAGTTATGATTGGTTCTAAGATTGACGAAAAGAATTTTGACCCAGTTGTTGGGTTGGCTCTTCATGAGGGTTCTCACATTAAACTTTCTAACTTCGACTTCTTAAAAAATCTTGAGATTAATATTCCAATGGAAGTATTCAAAGATGGTGAAAAAGTTGGTTTCGGAAAGTGGGATGTATTAGGACATCTTAAAAATTTATTAAACTATGTTGAAGATAGAAGAATTGACTATTATGTTTTCAGTTCTTCACCAGGTTATAAAGGTTACTATCATTCAATGTATGATAAGTACTTTCACTCGAAAGTAATCGATAAAGCTCTACTTACTGATTCACACACTTCTTTAGATTGGGATTCATATATTATGAGAATCTTAAATCTAACTAATAAGAATCGTAGGTTAGATGTTCTTCCTAATTTAGATAAAATTTATCAAACTATCTTTGGTAATGGAAGAGTTAAAAAACTACAAACTACTGAAGAAGCTTTCGGAGTTGCTATTGAGGTTTACAATCTTATTTTAAATGTTCTTCCAGAAGTTGAGTTAGATGAGAATGGAAATCCTATTGATACTAATGGTATGAATGGACAAGATTCTAATGAGATGGGTGGAGATGGTTCACCATCACCAACACCAATTAATCCTGATGGGACTAAAATGTCAGAAGAAGAATTCGATGAATTATTAGAGTCACTTGAAAATTCTAATGGTGAGGGAACTGATGGAGATGGTGGACAATCCACTAATCCAAAAGGTGTTGATGAAAAAGGTAAACCAATTGAGTTAACTGAGAAACAACAAAAACAATTAGAAAATGCACTTCAGAAACAAAAAGATTTTAACAATGGAGATACCAAAAAAGTTGGTACTCTAACTAAGAAAGATTCTTCATTAGTAAAAACTATGGAAGAGGCTGGTGTTGAAAAAGTTACTGCTGGTGAAAATTTATCGAGTGGTGATTACGATTACAATACTGGTGAGTATCTTCCTGGTAAAGGTGTTGGAGTTATCTATGTTAAGAAGTTAACTCAATCAATGATTGATGAGAATGTTTTCCCATCCGTACTTCGTGGAAAAAATAGTTACTACCATAACAATGATAGTGATATAGTTTCTGAGGGAATTAGACTTGGAACTAAACTTGGTAAGAAATTACAAGTTCGTGGTGAGTCAAGAGATTTAAAGTGGAACAGATTAGATAGTGGAAAGATTGACAAGAGATTAATTAGTGAGTTAGGTTTTGGAAACGAAAGAGTTTTCTCAACCACTTTCACAGAATCTTATTCAGATGCTTTCTTACACATCTCAGTTGACGCTAGTGGTTCTATGAGTGGTTCAAAATGGAGACAATCAATGATTACTACAATTGCTATGGTAAAGGCAATTGATATGATTCAGAATGTTGATGTGATGGTTTCTTTCAGAAGTACTCATGATGGAGATTACAGAAGAAGAAGTGGTAGTAATCCACTTATCTTAGTTGCTTATGATTCAAGAGAAGATAAGTTTTCAAAAGTCAAAAAAATGTTTCCAAGTATTTATCCAGGTGGAACTACACCAGAGGGATTATGTTTCGAAGCAATTATGAATGATGTTATTCCTACTTCAAATAATAGAGATTCTTTCTTCTTGAATATTTCTGATGGGATGCCTATGTTTAGTAATAGTGAAATTAATTACTACCACAAACAGGCTATCTCTCATACTAAAAAACAAGTTGAAGAGTTTAGAAAAAGAGGAATCAAAGTGTTATCTTACTTCGTTAGTGAATCAGATTATGGTAGAGATGAAACTCTAATAGATTTCAAAACTATGTATGGTAAAGATGCTAAGTTCGTTGACTTAAATTCAGTACTTCAGATTTCAAAAACTATGAATGAAAAATTCTTGGAGAAAAATTAGAAAGTGAAATGGTTGTTTAATAAGTTGTTTAATAGATTAAATCCAAAGTGTAATTGTGGGTGGAATATGAAACACTATAAAGAATCAATGTTCATATCTGAATGGAAATGTATTTGGACTAAATGTGGATGGGGAACATTTCAAACATCTAATGGAAAATATCATTGGTGGAAACAGAAAGGTTAAAAGAGGATAATATGGAATTAGTAGGAATAGTTAGTTTGGTTGTAATTTTATCTCAGGCGTTTGCGATAATAGTAATTTTAGAATTTATATTACATTTGTTTCTTGAGGATTAATAAAATTATTTTAAAAAAAATGAAAAAAAAGCTTGACTCATATAGTATTTTATTCGTATATTAAGGTATAGGAAATGAGAGATAAATAATGAATTTAAAAAAAGAAAAAAAAGGAAATAAAATATATGGCTAAA
>Ga0181388_1000243_pt1 | contig 18919 bp, 17 predicted proteins | sample 11SPOviralmetaG_FD_130120 | JGI IMG/M metagenome (GOLD analysis project Ga0181388, IMG submission 130120) | Marine viral communities from the oligotrophic San Pedro Time Series (SPOT) site, San Pedro Channel, CA, USA - 11 SPOT_SRF_2010-05-17 | ecosystem: Environmental > Aquatic > Marine > Strait...
ATTTACATGAGTTACGCTCATTACAAAAAAGGGCTTGACTCCTGCGATAAAGTATTGGATACTCCTGAATACTGGGAAGAGTCCAAACACTTCTATATTTATGAGCAAGAAAAAAGTAGCTAAAAAAGTCACCAAGAAAAAACTATTCGGACCCGATCTTTACAAGAGAGATGAGCATGGTCTCCTAGAGAATGTTGATTACATCTTTAATGAAGATGGCTCAGTAAATTGGCGAGCTATGATTAAACCTGAGTTTCTTTATCCAAATCGCGATTGGTTTAATTACAGGAACAAGCCTATACCAGATTCTTCTGAAGGTTTAGCTGACAATCAGCTACTCATCATGCTTGGGGGTATTAAAGAACTCGCTCGACTTAGGGGTTTTGAGAATGTGTCATTTGAGGTTGATAACGTATCTGAGAGCTACGTTGTCGCTTCTTGCGAAATTCTTTGGTCTTCTAATTATGAGAGCGGAAAAGAGCGGGTTGCTTATCAAGACGTAGCTAACGCTACACTAGATAATACAGATTCATTTGCTTCAAAATTTTTGGAGACGATAGCTTGCAACAGAGCTTTCGTACGTTGCGTTCGCAACTTCTTGAATATTCATATCGTAGGCGCAGATGAGATTGATAAGTCGAAAGGGGCTAATAATAGCATCTCTGTGGAGTCTGTGGAGGCAGCGGCTACTACACCTATTGGCCTTTTACAAAAAACTTTACTGTCTAAAAAGGGTGTATCCTCATTTGAAGATTTTATTGAAATGCTGAAGGTGTTTTGGAAGGATGAAACTTATAAAAATGAGGACGTTGCAAAGTGGAAGTCTTGGAAAGATGTCCCAAGTAAAGAGATCCGTAAGCTTATTGGGCTTTTACACAAATGATTAAGAGGATAGTTAGCGCAGAGCAGTTCAACAAAGCTGCTGACGATATTTCTGACTACTTAAACCTGAAGGAGGAGGATAATAACTATCACTATCTTCTCCCAAATGGAGTTGAATCAATTAAGCAAGCTTTTGCTCACGATAAGATGTTGGCTTACAATGTGTTTGTGTGGGCTAACCTAAATAATTTAGGTAAATATGATGCAGGTATAGTCTTCCTAAAGGATAAAGGCCCAAGGCATGGGCTAGAAATATTTTCAGAATACATCTGGCTTTCGAGTAACCCTCATGCTGGCTATAAGCTACTAGCGACAGCGATAAAATACGCTAGAGATAACGGTTTTGAGCATATACAAATGGGTTGCTCCGAAAAATCCCCAAACAAAGACAAAGTAAAAAGCCTTTATAGAAGGCTTGGATTCATCAAAGATTCAGAAAGTTACATAGCAAAATTATGAGTGGAAAAACTTGCAAAAAAATAAGAAAAGCATTATCATTAATCAATGAAGACCCGACATCAAGAAGGAACTACAGAAGATTCAAGCGCCAATACCAACGTGTCCCATCTCAACATAAATCAGACTTCATTAAAGCAACAGAAGGACTCTTCCAATGAGTGGTCTAAGCTGAAGGCGGGGGGCTGTTGGATCAAAAACAGCAAAAAAGGTGAGGCTTATCTATCTGGCTCTGCCAACCTCAGTGAAGAGGCTTTGAAAAAGATTGCTGAAAATGGCGGGAAGTTAAATTTCCACATTTATAAGAACGCTTTCCAAGAGGGTAACCAGCCTACTTATAACTTCTATATACTTTGACTCTCGTCTCTAAGTCTTTGATTTTCTTCCCTTAAAAATTTGATCTCGACTTTCAATTCTGTGACTTGGACAGTTAGTTCACTTATTTGAACTCTCATAGCCTCTTTTTCTTCAGAGGAGCTAATAAGTAGAGCTTCCAATTTACTCACTCTATCAATTAGGTTACTAAGCAGAACTCCCTCTGTTTGGTAATCTAATTTTTTTATTTGTTGTTCGGCACTTAGTCTGTGACTCATGTATTTCCATAAAGCTCCTCCGAATAGTGCTGACACTACGGATGAGATAATTGTCCAATGATCCATAAATTTAATTACACATTTTTTTTTAAAATATTAAAAATAATCTTATTTAGGTGTAATTAAAATCAAATGGGGGAAACAGATAAAAATCTTGAAGAAGCCGAGGCTTTCGCTTTAAAATACTGTAACCCAGATGATAGCGAGGTTATCTCTGATCTTGATAGGCATGCGCGAGAGACGGCTTGGACACTATTGCAAAGAATCAAGCATTTAGATGATCAAAAGTGTATTTGTGAGGGGTGTGAGATTGAGACAGTAGAGGGGATAGAAGACGAGGTTGAATCAACCCCTGAAGAGCGAGAAGAAAACCCAGAAGCTGAAGGTGAGTCTTCAGACGATTCCACCTTGCAAAAACTACTAGAAACAGATAAAAATAATAAAAAACTAACAAAAAAAACAAAAAAGGTTGCAGTTGGGGCTGGAGTTATAGCTGTTACAACTCAGAAAATGGCAGCAATGGGAACCGCTGGGGTGATATCAATTGCAAGCGGAGCCTACTTCCAAGCTAAAACAGCGAAGACGGAAGGTATAGAGATAGCTGTTGTCACAGAGCAAGAATATGGAGCATTTTCCAAGTTCAATAGGTTTACTGAGTCAGTCTTAGGCATTTCAACCTTCGAAGGCGTTAGAGAATATGCTGAAAAAGGATACGGTGACATAAAAGGGTCTAGCCCATCTTCTGAGGAGAGTGAAGAAACAGACGAGCTTTCTGAAGAGGAGAAGATGAAGAGAGACAGGGAATTACTTAAAGCGAGGGAGGATCTCAAAATTAATTCAAATGAGCCTCCTACTAACCCTCCCAAACTATCTGATTATTAATTATGGAAGAAATATTCGACAAAATTTTAGCGCCCTATATGTCCTCGATGCCTGAATTTGTAATCGCGGTAATGGGTCTAGTTGGGACACTTGCGTTTTTTGCGCCAGAAGATAGCAAGTTAAGTAGATTACTTAACAAAGTCACTGGAAGATTGTCAAAATTTAAAGATTACTTACTCAAAAAACTTAAAAAATGAAAAAATTAACACCTCTATTATTATCACTATTAGCTTTATCCTATGTTTGTAAAGCGGCTATCGTTACTTTTACAGGTGGGACGGCAAATTTAGAATCAGGTAGCACCATTATTACAACCACAACTTCTAAAAATTATGGAGTTATTAGCTATCAAGAGCAGTCTGTTATTCTTGAATATGGTTCACCCACCGAAGATTGGGGTTTTCAAACCGTAGGCGATTATTATGAGGTAGGGAATGATGTTATTCACGGTCATTGGAATGCAATTTCTACTATAGAAATCTCACTTCAAAATAACACCCCTTTCGATTTACAGTATTTTCAAATCACTTCGAATACTTCTGTTGGTGGGCAACCAGCTACAAATGAAGAAAATATCGGAATTCAAGGGTATTTAAATGGTTCTCCTGCTACAGAGGCATACGGTTTACCCAGCGTAGATTGGGGTGCGGCGAGTGCTAGAGATGTTTTTCTACCCAGCTCTTTTAATAATGTCGATAAAGTCATTATCTTTGACAGGGGTATATCAGGCACTCATACTGGAAATTCAGATTGTCCTGATTGCGGTAATTCAGGTTTTTGTTTTGGGATGGATAATTTTGTGTTTGATGAAGCCGTTCCCAATTCTCTTATCCAAGGTAATGGGGCCGCATTACCAGTAGTCCCAGAAGCTAATACTTTACTGTTTTTAACTTTAGGTTTACTACCCCTATTAAGAAGGAAGCGTTAATACTACAAACGAAAAAGCCTCTCATTAGAGAGGCTTTTCTTTATTGATTGTAAACTTCTCGCTCTAGCTTCCTGTAACGAGCGTCTGAATGCCAAACTTCATCAGATTGTGGGGTATAAATTCCCTCTTCAGTCTGAATCGGTTGACCCTCCTTGAGCTTCAAGGAAGACGGTTGATATATGTTTAAACTGGTTGTTTTCGGTGCGGAGTTGCCCCCGCAAGAAGTCAGCACGATCACTGGACTCATTGTCGCCAATAGCGCGTAGCTTTTCAATCTCTTCGATAAGTTCATTTTTCTTTTTATTGTGTTTTTCTGTGATTTCAAAAAACGCGAGTTTGTTTCTCAAGGCGAGATACAACTCAATGCTTTTTAAGATAGATTTAACTAGAGACATTACTTTGCTCGTTTTTTACTACTAAAAATCTCCTTCTCCCCATCATCCTCTATAACTTTCACTGAGCCAGAGACATATTTGGCACAATTAATTGCCTCATCCTTCAAAAGGTATGAGTGATGATATTTCTTTCTTTTATCGTATACACGATATTTTACTAATTCTTGATTCATTATGGTGTAAATTCTAAAGTTATGTTGGCTACAAATGTTTTATCGTCAGAGATCATTCCTTCAATTAGACACTTATCTTCCCGTAAGGAGACACGCTTCCCGTCAAAAAGATACTTCTGTTCATCAATACTGATTTGAGTAACACAAACATTTTTACCAGATTCTACGTTGATTATATCATAATCTACAATTTTGTCTTGTAGATGCTTACTGACATCATTTGTGCCTATTACTTTAAGCTGTTTTTTCATCTTTTCTGTATTATACCATAGGACAGTTTGGTCCTTATTATTTAATATTATAGCTCTTTTATCGTATCTATCTATCCATTTTTTATAAAAATCTACTTTAAATGTCCTCCTAATCTCTGACTTAAAGTATTTGCCATTTTTTTGTCGGACATGATCTAATATTGCATGAAAAGCTTTTATTTTGGTTGAATTTGAGCCTCGTTTATTACTGAATAAAAACTGTATGTGATTATAAGTTTCGTACTCTTTTAAAAAAACATAACCAATATCGTCACAGTGGTAGACCTCACAATCACTACAGAACTCCTTAAAGTATCTTTTGACTGCATTTACCCTCATAGTTCTAGATCCAGAACAAAAAACCTTGTAAGGCTTGGATCTCAAACAAAAATCGAGAAAATCATCCCAAGCCTCTTCTTTGTGGATTAATTGTTTAATTATCATTTCTACAGGTTATAATAGTAGAAAAGGTGTAATATTAAACATGGCGGTTGAAGGAAAAAACGAAGTAGCAAGAAGTTTATTAGATTTGCAGCCAACTGCAATTCTAGAATTGTACAAAGTGTTTCCAGATACAGTGGGGTCGCCCAATAAATTCTTGAGTTTTCATGGTGGCTCCGTCTTTGCTAACAATGTGATTTGGCAAGGCGTACAATACATACCTATTCCTGTAGAGGCCGAAGGATTTGGAGTGTTCGGGGATGGAACTTTACCAAGACCTAAGATTAAAGTCAGCAATAACAACAATATTATTACTTATTTTTTAGGTAAATATAAAGATTTTAAAAACGCCAAAGTATTTAGAAAAAAAGTTTTTGTAAAACATTTAGATGACGTAAATTTTGATGGCGGGAACCCTTTCGGGTTAGCCAACTCTGATTCTGAGATCTCAGAAGAAAAGTATTTCATAGGGCAAAAAGTACAAGAAAACAAAGCTTTTGTTGAGTTTGAGTTAAATTTACCCTTAGATCTAGATAACTTCGATGTTAATCACAGAACTGTAAATGCCAAATACTGTTACTGGCAGTATAGAGGTTTGGGTTGTCGGTATAATGGTTTACCAGTAGAACAGGAAGATGGATCAGCTTTTACTGATTCTAATAATAGTATTATAACTATAAGTGCTGAAGAGCAAATCAATCTTGACCAGCGATTTTATCAACCTGATTCTGGCTACTCTGTTGGTGAGACTGTTTACATTGAAGATTCGTCGATTATAATAGGCAGAGCGGAATATAATAATGACCCCATACCATACAGAACTTGGTATGTGTGTTCACAAGCTAATTCAGGGCAGCATCCAGAAGATAATCCCTCGTTTTGGCAAAAAGATGGTTGCACCAAAAAAATAGAAGCCTGTCAAAAGCGTTTTTCTAGCGCAAGTTTGGTGAAAAGTTTTATTGGAGAAGAGGCGGCAACATCTGACTATTTAAATTTAGACATAACGGGGGAGGCTTCGTTCGCTACAACTGATGCGAATGTGACAGGAGTTTTTACTGGAGATGCTTGGACTTTATCAGTGTGGGTTCGTGGTCAAGCCCAACATCAAGCTAACGATGGGCAATGGTATAATCCCGCTGTTTTCGCAACTCACGAATTACCAAGAACAGATTACAAGTTTACCCCCGCGGAAGACGGTACGTTTGGCGATAATGATTTAATTAGAGCAAACTTGCATTTCTCAGACAGACCTTTTGATCAAGATGATAAAGGTCAATACTTAAATTTAGCCACCCCCACAGAAGACGGCACAACAAATAAATTAACAAAAGTTCAAACTAAAATAGCATCTCAAGATAAGTTTCATTGCCTTATTTTCAGAAAAAACACTGATTCCACAATAAATATTTTAGTCGATCCTCAAAAAAATCAATATGGAAAAACTGTTTACTCCAGCACATTCACTATAAATATTGATGGTGGCAACACTGGAGTTGATTTTCTTTCGCTATTCTCCGACAAAACAGGCGATTTGAATGAAAAAATTTGTCTTGGGGGTGATATAGGTCAATTTTGTCTTTGGTCAGGCAGACTTAATGACGATGAAGTTTGTCACATAGGTTCTACAAATGCAATATCGGATGCGGAAATATATTTAACAGATAATGGTTTGAAAAAGGCGACTCGTAATTACTGCGATTATGTTCCTCTAAAATACAATGAAGCTACTGGGTATTTAGCCCCGCTTACAGGTTCGGACAGGCTTTGTGTTTGGTATGACATGCAGACAGGTTTAAGCTCTAGCAAGCTTATAATTCAAGACCAGTCCCATAATAACTTTGATATCACAGGCTTTGGAACCACGGGAGAATTTGAAAAACGCACGATAGAATACACAAAAGGAAAATTCCAAGAATTTGTTCCGAATCAAAATGCTCAGTTTGAACTGCCTTTTGGGGGTTTCCCCGGAACAGATGGGTTCGATTATAAATCTCAAGGATCTCAAAATAACATATGAATATAAAACAAGCTTTACAAGTTATAGTTGACGAGTCAGAATCCAATTCTTTCGTAGAGATATGCGGTTTTTTAGGCTTCGATAACAAAAAAGGGACTTACGTTGTTCAAAATGAAAAAAATGTAGCTGAAGACCCTTCAAAGTATTTCATGATTGACCCCCTCAATTACTTGCTTTTTAAGGAGAGGTATGACTTGTTAGCGGTTTATCATAGCCACATCAATACAGACGCTGAACCCTCAGAGTTCGACGTAAAAATGTCGAATAATTGTTGTATACCATTTTTAATATACAGTATCGAAACCAAAAAATTTGATCTTTATGAGCCACAAAATCTAGAAACAGATGTAAATACATACAACAGGTTTAAGGAGGATTATGACAACTATTAGATTACATGGGATTTTAGCTCAAAAGTACGGCAAAGTGTTCAAAATGGACGTTAGTAAGCCTAGAGATGTTATTAGAGCTATTGATGCTAATAGGGACGGTTTTAGAAAAACTGTAATGGATTTGCAAAAAGAAGGTTTTTCTTATGAAATTCTGGTCAATAAACAAAGACTCAATAAAGAATCATTTTTAAATAGTAAAAAAGCTCAAGAAATAGACCTTGTGCCGTTTATTGTCGGGTCTGGTGTTGAATTACTTATAGCTTTAGCTATTAGTTTGATTTCTGCGGTTATTCAATTTGCTTTAATGGACCCGGGGACTATTGATGGAGGCGAAAGCACTGTGGGCGGAGCTAATAAATCAATGATGTTTAGCAGTAGCCAAATTAATCTTGCCGCTCAAGGCTCCCCTCTTCCTATTGGTTACGGCAGGTTAAAAGTTGGATCAAGTGTGATTCAAGCGTCAATGAAATCTCTTCCTCAGACAGCTGACGCTCTTGACGGAATGGTTGCTAATCCTTTCGTGTCTGAAGGTAACAAACCTAACGCTGTTGAAATTGCTGACTCAAGACCATTATCATGAACCACTTATCTAGAAAGAAAAAGCTCTATGGAGCGGGTAAGAAAAAACCTAAAGTAAAACCTGCTGTTTTACTTCCTCCTAAAATAGGCGATTTTCAATTTGGGGCATCTTTCAGTTATATTGAAACTTTAGATTTGATATCTGATGGGCCGATTGAGGGATTGGTGGACAGTGACGGTGATCTTTTAAAAGAAACAGAGTTATCTAGAGGGGTTTATCTTGATGGAACTCCAGTTGCCATCTCCGTCGAAGCAGATCAAGACCCTGAGTCCGAGTTGTCTCTAGAAAATGATACAAGAGCTTCCACAAATATAACAACTTTTCAAGGCTTAAATCCGCAAGGGGGTAGCTTTAACGATCTAAGGTATCGTGACCGAGACGGTTGGGATGATCTTCAGGAGGATTGGAGTTTGTCACGGATTTCTTACGAAAATTTTTTCGAACAGCAGCCAATCTTGAGGAGGGCTAATACAGAGATGAAACCCTTTGTTCCCATCGCGGAGTTCGTTGCTGACGCTGGCAGCTTCAACGATAGAAAGGGTATACAATTTTCAGCTACGCCAAACGGCGGATCTTTTAGAGTACTTAATCACTACGCCCACGATGACCCTTGGAGAAGCGCAGACGCAGCGAATGTTGCTAGAAATAAACTCCGAGGTATAGTACAGCTAATGTGGAATAATAATAGCACGATAGGTAATTCTGATTGCTTTCTTTCCCTCACTAGAACCAGTGTAAAGAGTGTCTCAGATAATCTCGACCAAGAGGCGTTTACCGCTGCCGCTGATACCATTTTTCATACAAAGCTTGGTCAGAGTGGCGATGTTAAAATTGGAGGAGAGGACTCTTCTGGAGTTAAATTCTTTCAAGACATTTTAGATGCATGGAGCAGTTACGGCCCTACCTCTGAGGGGGGAGAAGATACAAACCCTTTCATGAGAAAGCTCATAGAGCAAAAAATGAATAAAGCTTTTGGCTCTGATGTATGGAAAACAACTTCCGCTTACGATCTTTTTAGTGAATTTTTTCAAAATTCAAACCCGCGATGGACATCAGGTTATATGGTAGCATATGTTCCAGATAGGACTGTGTTAAATAGTGTGCCATCAGGTTTAATATTTAATGACCCCAGAGAGGTATCTTTAATACCTACCCAAAATAACGGTTTAGCCTCGCCAACCTTTAAAGATGCCTCATACCAAGATTTATTAATCCCAATTTTTAATACGATAGAAGGGGGAGCGGGTGAACTTCAACAAGGTGAAAATATATTAGGAGCATCCTTTATTTTTGTAGAGAATTCATACAACCAAGACTTCCCTTGGCAGCAAGGAGTACGGGTTGGTAATCAGCGTTATGAACAAGATTTTAATATCAATAGTTTGATGACAAAATTAGGAGCTATCACGCAATTAACAATAACTCAAACTCCACAGGTTAATACCCGCAACTCTAAATACAATTACAATAATGTTTTACTTGAATTTAGAAAAGGTTACGAGGATCAAAAACCCTTCCATTACTTTAACAAAATCCATATAGATAAAACTGTAAACAAAAATGTTTATGGACCTTTTAAAGCTTCAGGTCAAGTCCAAAGAATAAAAAGAAACGATAGCAATAAAAAAGATAACTTCCCTATGGACCAAGCTGACTACTCTGGCCCAAATCTTACTCTTGAAAATGGCTTACCTACTGATGAGGGTAGTAATGACAACCTACGCGCAGGATCTGAGGCCACTGATAAGGATTACTCTTCTTGGAATTCAGATAACAATTCATACCGGCTAAATGAAAGAGCTGCGCCAATGACATATTATGTCATTAATCCAAATGTCTCTGAGGTTTTCGTAACATTACAAATAGATTCTCTTTTTGATACTATTGAGCAGAGTTATAGCGGATCTGGGGATAATGTTTTTAAAGTTGGTGATAAATTCCCAGCTATTATGAATGTTGAGATTGAAGTGGGTAAAGTATTGTCTAATGGGACGCTTCAACAAACGCTAACAAAAACTTATAGGATTTCAGCTCTTGTAGAAGGGACGACTGTTATCGATATAGGCAATCCTAGTAATATAAATAATCCCGAAAAATTTAAACATATTAGAGATTTTCAAAACTTAAGTGGTGACGCTGACTTATCTACACCGTTCCCACTACCAAGAATTAACGATTACTCATCGAACAATTCTTACTCTTCTCCAGAAAGGAGGTATGTTAAAGTAAGCAAGTTATCAACGGAGACATTCTCAGTTCTAATCTCTAAGGAATTAACGTTTGCTAAGGTGACGGAGATTATTCCAGTTAATTTAAAGTATCCATTCTCCGCAATAGTGGGGACAAAACTGGATTCGAAAAGTTTCTCTTCTACGCCAGCAAGATCTTTTGATGCTAGATTAAAATTAGTCCTGATTCCAACAAACTATTTCCCAACTCAACAAACTAATAGGAAAAAAGATAAAAGATATTACGATGATGCGTCTGAACTCGGAAACGCTTCAGAAGAAAATAAATCTGTATATCAGGGAGATTGGTCTGGAGGGTTTAAAATGGGTTGGACTGACAATCCAGCTTGGATTTTATATGACCTTCTCACGAATACTCGATATGGTTTAGGTAGATATTTAGATGAGAATGACATTAATAAATGGGAACTTTACAAGATTGGCAGATTCTGTGACGCTGTAGACTCAAACGGAAATTTTGAAGGTGTGCCAGATGGTAGGGGTGGTTTAGAACCTAGATACTCTTGCAATATTATGTTCAAGAGTGATGAAAAAGTTTTTGATTCCATACAGCTCATATCAAAATTGTTTAGGGGGCAAACTTTCTTTAGAGCCTCAGAAGTTTCATTTGTTGATGAAAGGATCAAATCCCCCGTAGCTATATTCAATAATAATAACGTAAAAGACGGAGGATTTAATTATTCTAACCTAAGAAGAGATCAACAATTCAACACTGTTGAGGTTTCCTATTTAGATAGGTTTGAAAATTTCACGCCAAAAGTTGAAGTCGTTGAGGATGAAGAGGATATTAGAAGCAGAGGTGTATTTAAAAAAAGAATTGATGGTTTAGGTGTGACATCCAGATCTATGGCTAGAAGAATTGGCCAACATTTGATTTACAAGACTATCAAAGAGAACCAAAGGATAGCATTCACTTCTGGTCTAGAAGCTTTACTATGCCAACCCGGAGATCTTATTCTTATTGACGACGATTTAAAAAATGAAAAATCTAATTTCGGTAAAGTCCTTAGCGTTGATGTAGACAACCAATATATTCAATTAAGCGGCCCATATTCCCCCAACTCTATGACGGGTATATTAACTGTGTATAATCCTACAGGAGAAACTTCAATCTCAGGTCTGAATAATATTGCTGAAACAAAAAGAACTAGAACAGATACTTTTACTATTACTGGTTCGCCAGCAGCTAGCACCTTTAATATTTATACTGGATTATACAATTTTTCAGGTTACACAGATGGTTATACAAGTTTTGATATAGAAGAATTAAGTACATTTTCTGAGTACGCCTTGTATACAGGCACTGGAGATAACATGTTATACTTCGGCACGGATTATACAGGTTGGACATTTGCAACAGGTCTTGAAGAAGTAGATAGAGATTTTGTAGCTAAATCAACAGGTGTTCAGAATCTGGATCAATTAGATACAGGTATTGTTGTGAATTATTCTGGTGATGCTACTGATAAAAGAGGAGTGTTAGTAGAAGAAGATATTTCGGGATTCTTTAGTGGCGATTTGGATGATTTAAATATTGGGGGCATATTGGAGTCAGAAATAACTCAAAATTCAGAACCCCACATTATGACTTTTAATGTGACTGGAAACGTTAATACTGGTGACGGATTTAGCTTTGCTAGCGGTGTAGATAAACCTGACTTCTTAAAGTTTATCAAGTTGGGTAGCCCATACAGATTTGATCTAAAAGACGCAAGTGACATCTTATACAAGATCGACTCTATTAAAGAAAACAACCCTAACGAATATTTAGTATCTGCGGCTAAGTTTGATACTGGTAAGTTTTCGTTAATCGAAGATAATATATCTTTAGATAAAAAAGAAAACACATATGATTATAATGTTGCCACCACGATTGGCGACATAACCTACAGCGGCTTGAAGGCTCCAGAGAATTTATCCATCACCACTGGTGTAGGTACAGAAACAGACACTTTCTTTATTAGTGGCGATTGGGACGAGGTAGCAGAAAAATCAAGTTATAAAGTCGTTCTAAGTTTTCCTAGTAGTTACAAAGCTCCAATAAATACGACAAACGAATCTTTCAAGTTTGACAATTTAAGCTCTATAGGGAATTACGCTTTAAGTGTAAAAGCTATAGGGTCTTCTTCGGATACTTTGAAAACTACAGATTCTGAATTTTCAACCGTAAGAACATTCATTCTTTATCAAGCTTTAGAAGACTTTGATAGATCTTTTATAACAAATGTAACATTTAGTTAAATGCCTTTATACGAATTTACACCATCTTTCACTGTTGATCAAACGGATTTAAGTTTGACATCTACAGGTAGCGGAGTACACCTTAAAAAAGATGTTACTGTTAATCTGGGTATTTTAGATAGGGTTAGTGGAGGGGTAGCGGGTAATCAAGAGCTTTTAGCAAACCCTTATGTTAATAATGTCAGCGTGGATATTCTAAATATTGATGGGACTGTTAAGTTTCAAAATTACCTTACTGATTACAAGTCTAACGTATTTAGTATAACAGAGTACAACAACATTAATGTTTTCGGTCAATACACGAAGGACTTTGGTGTTAAAGCTACTGTTTCAGAAAATTCGCAGACTAACACTTCTGAATTTTATTTTTATGGCAATGTGCCTGAATTTAGTGGCATAACAATTAGAGATTCGACAGGTACGACCTCTCACTCTTCATCTGCCAGCAGTAAGACAGCTGTAAATGCAAGCGGTCAAACTGGGGTTTTGACCAGCACTGTAACATTTAATAATAATACCGCTTACACAACTTTTGATAGATTAGAAATTTATAGCTCAACAGGTTCAGGCGTATTTAATAGCCAGATTAACCCTAACTCAGTTTTTTCACGCAATCTAACCAGTGAGACTATTCAATCATTTGATATTAACGAAGGCGCATTGCCTAGTGATACTGGTGTATATCTCCACTTTCTTCCCTACGGTCAGCTTGGTACAGGTGAAGCTTGGACTGTCGGCCCATACACTTTCAAAGATAATCCTATTCCCACTAATAGGTTTGTCACCACAGAGGATATTACAGGTTTGGGGGGTGGGACTCTAAGTGGGGTTCTTGCTAATGGGAACAGTGCGGATTTAGGTTTTACTGTAGGTTCATCTCAAATTACTGGTGATCTAACTGTAGGTGGAGATATAATTACTAGCGGTGCTACTACTATCGGTTCTGGTGGGCATCCATTAAATTTAAAAGGTAATTTCGTTACTCTTCAGTATGCCGCAGTTTCTTCATCAACTCCAGAAACTTTTTTACAAATCAGCAGTTCTGAACAGGTTGAGTTCTACAGAGAGGCTAACCTTACTTCTGGCGCAAGTATCCCAGCGGGACAAAATATTACTTTAGGTAATGCAGTAATACAAGCAGATACAAGCGCTTCTAAGAGCGCCATCAATTATGCTGCTGATAATATTGCGTTTAGTGTATCGGGGACTATTGACGCAAGCTCTAGCGAATTCGCTCAAAGCAACGAAATTAATTCTTTTGCTTCTGCAATCTTACTGGGAACTAAGAATAAAATTTTTGGTGACTTCTCTACTATCCTAGCTGGAAGCGAAAACATTATTTCTGGAGAGGAATCTACTTCAAACACATCGTTAAATTCTGACTTCGACTTTATTGGCGCTGGTTCAGGAAACCAAATAACAGGCTCTAGATTCTCAAGTGTTGTTGGTGGCATAGGTAATAAAATATTTAAAACTTCTAATAATAGTTTTATTGGTGGTGGCACGGGTAACGTATTAGAGGGTTCTCCAAACAGTGTTATTGGAGGAGGCATAAACAATTACATTAATAGCGCTGAATCCGTTCAGATTTTTGGTTCGTATATAACTGGCACAAGTGTTTATGATGGTTACATTTATCTAGCGGATAATCAAAATAGAACAAAAACACCTAACGCTTCTGACACTTTATTCATTGACTTTGAAGGGGGGGTAAACATTAAGACTGGCGATCTTACTGTTCAAGGGAATATTACGATGGGTGGCAGTAATGTATTAACTGCCGTTAGGACGGTTACCGCTGGCGGCAACACTCTTGGCGCGGGTGAGACGTTAGCGTTTGGAGTTGGAGGTGATAATATAAAAGTTACGGAGTCTGGTGGTGCGGTCACTATTGCAGTAGACGGCTCTGCTGAATTACCTACGGAAACAATCCCTAACCTCGCAACTTCGAAGATAAACAGTGGCACTTTCGCTAACGCTAGAATTTCTGAGTCTAGCGTCACGCAACACCAAGCCGCTCTGACGCTTGCGTCAGGTCAGATTACGGGCGCACTAGGTTTCACACCCTTAAGTGGTGTTTTGAGTTCCGTTAGAACGGTCACCGCTGGCGGCAACACCCTTGGCGCGAGTGAGACGTTAGCGTTTACAGAAGGTTCGAATATACAAATTACGGAATCCGCTGGTGCGGTTACGATTGCGTCACCCTCTGGCGTAACATCATCTGATGTTGACTCTATAGTAAAACTTACTCAGGCTGAGTATGATGCAATAACTCCAGACTCTAATACTTTATATTTTATTAGTGATGAATCAACTAATTCTCCAGTTGTTAATCCTATAAAAACTGTTACGAGCAACTATACTATCACAGATACAGACCATACAGTTTTAGTTAGCGGTTCAGCATCAACCAATATTACATTACCTTCAGCCGTAAATAATAGTAATTACGTTTATAATATTAAAAACATTACAACAGGAGCTGTAGCAATAAGTGGCGCAGTCGGCTTAATTGATCTAACTGGCTCTTTAATCATTAACTCAAAATTTGAATCCGTGACTGTGCAATCTGATGGTTCAAATTGGTATATAATCTAAAAGATATGGGAATAAGATTTGGCAACACCCCGATAAGAAATGTGGTTTTAGAGCGTAGCTCTCTAGCTAGACCTCTTAAAGCTACACCTTGGGTAAGGAATCCTAGATGGTTAGATATGCCTACAATAGCATCTAATGAAAGTAGGTTTACTGCTTTAGTAGCTATAAGTAGCGAATTTAAAAATCAATTTGTTTTCCATTTTAATACAACTAGTGGAAATTACACAGTTGATTGGGGTGATGGTAATACAGATACATATAGCGATAACGCCGAAGCAGAACATACATATAATTATTCTAATTTAAATGCTAATACTGAATTTACGCATGACAAGGATGGCAGAACATATAGACAAGCTCTGATATCTGTCACGCCTCAAGCTGGACAAGGATTCACAACTTTTGATTTGGTCGAAGATCCACCTAATAATACACATCCTTACGCTAACCCAAGAATGTATTTAGATATAGTTTTTGGTTCTCCCAATTTAACAGCCTTTGGAGCAATAAGTAGTCATGGCGGTAATCTTTGCAAACATCTTGAGCATGTAAAGATAGTCAACTTTAGTGACAGTATGAATAATTTTAATAGTGTTTTTTATTCGATGTATTGCTTAAAAAGTATTGAAATCGATAGAAGTACATCAAATATTTCTAGCTGGGTTTCTACATTCTACGCTTGTTATGGATTAGAAGAAATACCAGAATTAGATTTTAGTGGAGCGACAAATCTATATAACACATTTAGTGGCTGTCTTAAACTTATAAAAATACCAGCTTCTATTAGTAATGCAGCGCCTACCAGTACGAGACAAACATTCTTGAATTGTACCTCGTTACAAAAGGTTCCTATGATGAATACTAGCAATTCAACTAATTTTTCTGCAATGTTTATGTATTGTAGAAATTTAAGATTTATTCCTCCTTTAGATACATCAAGCGGGACAGATTTTTATAGAATGTTTTATTTTTGTACATCTTTAGAGGAAATCCCTAAAACTTTAGATACTTCTTCTACCAATCAAGCTGATAGCAATCCTATGCATGGGATGTTTTATGGTTGTTATAGAATACAAACCATACCAAAATTAACAAATGTTGTTGGCGATGTTGTATACATGTTTAGTAACTGTGTTTCTTTAAAAAGAATACCTGAGATTGATTTTTCTAATGTCACGGATACCGCTGGTATGTTTAATGGTTGTATTAATTTGGAAAACGTTCCACCTTTAAATATAACAGGCTCTACAAGAACACTTCAAATGTTTTATAATTGTTATAGTTTAAAATCTATTGATAGCCTTGCTACCAATTCAAGTACTGATTTTAATCTTATGTTTTATAATTGTAATAGTTTAACTCGATTGCCAGATGATTTCACTACTATAAGCGCAAGCGACTCTGATGCCTTTGAAAGATTCCTTGGTTACACTTATAACTTAACTGAAATTCCAGAGGGAACATGTAGTGGTTTTGGGAATGCAGGAGTTACAGACTATCAGGAAGCATTTGAGGCTACATATTTCAGTAAACTTCCAGATAGTTTTACAGGAATAAATAATAACGCTGACAATATAACAAAAATGCCAGAGATGTTCAATTCCGCATTTGGAGTAAGACATGTCCCTACTATTGACGCATCAAATGTTTCTTCGTCAACTACAAATACTTTTTATAATTCGTATTGTTTAGAGTCTGGGGGCATACTTTCAGGTATAACACAGAATGTAAGTTATCGTAGAACCAATATGGATAGAGAGGCTATGACAGCAGTATTTAGCGGTTTAGGAAACGCTAGTAAAACTATAAATATTAATGAAACCCCAGCTGAAGGTAATCTTACAGATCAAGATAAAGCAATAGCAACAAACAAAGGGTGGACGATTGCAACATAATGGAAGAAGAATATTACACAGAAGGATTTTACAAGCATGATAGCGGAGATCTGTTATTCGCTGGTAAAGCCGTCTTCAACAAAGACTTTACTTTATTAAAAGAAGAAAAAAATAGTTACAGTTATCCCGTGGACGGCTGGAGCTGGTTTGATACATTGCAACAAGCTTGTGACGCATTCAATCTAGATATTAACGATTACACACAAGAAGAGGAGGAACCACATGTCATTTAAACCAATACCAACTTTAGACGGAACTCAGGCCAATTTCACAGGCAATATTACTAGCGCTGGTAATCTTACTGTTGAAGGCAATATCACGATGAGTGGCAGCGATGTATTAACTGGCGTTAGAACTGTAACCGCTGGCGGCAACACACTTGGCGCGGGTGAGACGTTAGCGTTTGGAGTTGGAGGTGATAATATAAAAGTTACGGAGTCTGGTGGCGCGGTCACTATTGCAGTAGACGGTTCTGCTGAATTACCCACGGAAACAATTCCTAACCTCGCAACTTCGAAGATAAACAGTGGCACTTTCGCTAACGCTAGAATTTCTGAGTCTAACGTCACGCAACACCAAGCCGCTCTGACGCTTGCGTCAGGTCAGATTACGGGAGCTTTAGGCTTCACGCCTATTTCTACTGAAACTGACGATCAAACTCTAGACGAGGTTCTGGCTCAGGGTAACACTTCAAGCAGGAACATTACCGCTGGAGCCATTACAGGTTCCGCGCTCACCATTGATACTGATACACTTTTTGTTGATTCGTCTAACAATAGAGTTGGTATAGGAACAACAAGCCCATCAGGTATGCTTCATATTAACGATGACGCTGCTACTGGAACAGGTCTTAAAGTAACTGGAGGAGGTTCTGGTGGACCACTAGCTACATTTACCCGTGATGTAGGTAGTACAGGTACAATCGCGATAAACTCAGCGGGAGGCGACCCTCAAATAAGCCTCGCTTCATCATCTAATACTTTTGCTCTAGGTACTAATGGTAGTAGTTTTGAAATAAGTGATAATGACACTGTAGGAACAAATACACGATTAATTATTGCTAGTGATGGTGATGTTGGTATAGGGACAGCGAGTCCATCGGCTAAATTAGATGTAATAAGCAATCACTCTCAATTAAGATTAGGAGATTCGGATGACAGCAAATTTGTATTATTCAGTTACTCTGGAGGTAGTTTAGTAGTAAGAAATAATTCAACTAGTACAACAACAAACCAATTCACTTTAACTGAGGCTGGAAAGTTTGGTATAGGAACAACGAGTCCTGACTACAAGTTAGATATAGGAGGTGATACAGGTAGCGCCGATAACACAATCAGAATGGTTCAAGCTAATAATGGAACCGCTATAAGAATAGGAGCTGGAGGAGGCTCTAATGATGTAAACCTTTTGAGGGTTGATGGAAACACTAGCGTTAACAAGGGGGAAAGCGACTCTGCTAATTTCGGATTCTCTCTAAGATACAAAGGTTCAGGTTCAGGAGCTAATAATTCTTTAGCATTTTTTGCTGATAATTCAACTGCTGGGTCTCAAATTGAAGCTCTTACTATTTTAAATGATGGTAAAGTGGGTATAGGAATAGCGAGTCCAGAACAGGAACTACATGTATATCAAGGAACTGCTAAATTTGAATCAACAGATGGTAATGATCTTTCATTGCGGCTTGGTCGCAGTGATGTAGCCAACCTATGGGATTTCAACCACGCTGGTAATGATTTAAGAATATATAACTCAGGTGGATCGGGGTACGATATCTTGTTCGGAGTTAATTCGGGTGGTGCGTCACAGTCCAATAAGGTAGGTATAAATACAGCGAGTCCGTCTCACCAACTAGATGTTAATGGGACGTTTCAGGCTGTTGGAGACGCAACCTTCGATGCAAATGTTAATGCGGCTGGAGTCATAACTACTGGTGGAAATACCGAAGC
>Ga0181388_1000248_pt1 | contig 18797 bp, 9 predicted proteins | sample 11SPOviralmetaG_FD_130120 | JGI IMG/M metagenome (GOLD analysis project Ga0181388, IMG submission 130120) | Marine viral communities from the oligotrophic San Pedro Time Series (SPOT) site, San Pedro Channel, CA, USA - 11 SPOT_SRF_2010-05-17 | ecosystem: Environmental > Aquatic > Marine > Strait...
AAGAGGTATTTGGTCAAACTATATGGATATATCTATAACAGGTGGTTTTGTAGCTCCAGACACACATGAAGACGATTGGAAAGACATATTAAATGATGATCCTAAACGAATGGATTTTATGGACCCAATACATCTGGAAAACGGTAACAACCAAAACTTATACGAGTTTATGAGCTTGCTTCTAATACCTGGTTGTAAGTGGAGGTGGAGAGATGATCCTGATAAAAGAATACACGAAACTGTAGATCACTACAGACACTGGGGCATAATAAACGCACAGAAAACAGACTTTAACTTTGGTGACGAAGACTATTGGTGGTCGTGGAATCGAAGACAAAAGTTTACTATTAAGTCTAACACAACTATATACGACGCTAGAAGAAATGCTAATCACGATGGTAGTAAAGGAACTGTATTAGAAATAATGGGGCCATACCAAGATGATCAAGGATTCTCTTCAGAAAATCCAGCTATATGGGAAACAAAGCCTAAAGAAGATATTGGCTTAGATATATACTACGAAATAAGCAGAGCATACCCAGTAGAGATAACAAGCAATAATCACGAAACAGCTATATTGCCTGGTTACGGAAGTTTAATATCTATAAACGGAGTAGAATTAGAAGTTGCTTCTATTGTAAAAAACATAGGGGTTAACGATGCTATCTCAGAAGGAGTTATCAGCATAGTTGATGGCGTTGATGTTTTAACTGGCGACTCTTTAGTTTTTAATGATGGGTACGGCGGTGAAGTAAATTTAATTGCACTAGAATCAGGAGAAGGAATTAGCAGCATTAAGTTTTCCACGGCATTTCATAGTTCTTTTACAAACATAAAGCTTCCTTGGAATAACTGCTACGCATTTGGAAACGGAGTTGAGTCTGATAGAATTAGAGACGACTTTAACCAATCACAAATAGCTAATGGTGTTAAAGCTTCTACTACTATTGCGGAGCAATACAAAGAAGAAAGAAGATCAGAAGGCCTTATATTTTCAGGAATATTCAATAGTATATCTGGTGTCAATAGATTAAATCAATTTATTCAAGCAGAGCCTATAACAAAGGATCTTGAGCCAGATAATGGTAGTATACAAAAGCTGTTTACTAGAGACACAGACATTGTAACGTTTTGTGAAGATAAAGTATTAAAGGTGCTTTCTGACAAAGACGCTATATTCGAAGCTGGCGGAGATGCTAGACTAACCGCCGCTAATAGAGTTCTTGGTCAAGCTATTCCTTTTTCTGGAGACTATGGTATATCAAAAAATCCTGAGTCATTTGCAGCTGACAAATATAGATGTTATTTTACAGATACTCAGAGAGCAGCCGTTATTAGATTGTCAAAAGATGGCATGACGCCTATATCAGATTATGGTATGAAAGATTACTTTACCGATGCTTTTAGCAACGCAAGTAATCTTAGGTTGATAGGTACTTTTGATCAAAGGAAAGACAACTACAATTTAACTATACAAAATAAATCTAAAAGAGGTAGAGCTGAAATCGGAGCAACTATAACTTACAACGAGCAAGTTAAAGGTTGGGTTAGCTTTAAGTCTTTTTTGCCTGAGTCTGGCGTTGGCGTAAACAACAACTACTACACATTTAAAAACGGCTCAATGTGGAAACACCACACTAACGAAACTAGAAATAGTTTTTATGGTGTAAATCCTACAGACAGCGAGCACTCTTATGTAGAATTAATATTTAACGATGCGCCAAGTTCTGTTAAGAACTTTCAGACTATTAAGTACGAAGGAACTCAATCAAGAATACTAAGGCATGTTGATGATGACCAATACTATAATCTTAACTCAAAAGCAGGCTGGTTTGTAGAAAAAGCTAACTCGGACCTTCAAGACGCTAAGGTTCCTGAGTTTTTAAATAGAGAAGGAAAATGGTTTAATTATATTAAAGGAGAGTGTACAGACTTTAATAACTTAGATGAAAAAGAATTTACCGTGCAAGGTATAGGTGAAGCTACTATTACACATAGTAATCCTGAAGTACAACCACCTCAGCCTAAAAGAGTAATTGTAAAAGACTCTAGCGTAGGTAACCAAGGACAAAACTGGATTTAATATGGCAGTACAAGATTGTAACGTAAGTGAATTTGATTTATTAGGAGACATAGGTGACATAATACCAGCTGGAATAGTTAACTTAACTATAACTCATAACTCTGGAGATTCTTTAGTAGCCACTGAGTTTTCAATTGGTGGAGCAGGCTTTTCGCAAGGAGGATGGGTTGGGGGTAACGTTTCTTCTGTTGTAAGTAAAGTTGTATTTACAAGCAACAACAATGGAACTGTTAATGCCGCAGTACATCACAGCGCCTTTGCTTTAACGCAAAACACAGGCAATATACTAATAGATATTGATAGAAAAATTCAACCTGTAGTAGAAGAAGTAGTACGAGGCTGCACAGACTCTACGGCTGCTAATTACAACGCTAATGCAAACGAAGATGATGGCTCATGTATTTTTGTTAACGATCCTATTGGCCACGACAATTTTGTAAACGTAAACGACGCTCATACAGTGCACGAGGCTATTCTTGAAGTTCCAGACTCTACAGACCCTAAGTATGTACCATTGAAAGTAGAAGCTGGAGACAAGGCTGTCTACGATGTGACGCTGCACGATATAACTTCTAATAAAAAATACAACTTTACTAACGGCGGTTTTTCTACTAAAGCAAGACGTGTTGATAAGGCAGGTAAGTTTGTTAATATTGAGAAAAACGCTTTAGCGGTTAATTTTCCTAAAATAACAGCTAATACCACTTATCATTTTTACATAGAACCAATCGGCGTAGAAACAAAACTAGAGGCAAAAGTGCCTACTAAAAAAAATCCATTAGTTTTACTTAGAAGAGTAGACACCACTATAACACTTGCATTAGCCAGTGCTAGTAACTCAGCTTATTGGACTATACCTAGTAGTACTGTAACTTTTACTGACAGACCTGGTAAAAAACCTAAAGCAACTTCTAAGTTTAAGTGGCCTAGAGATTTAAACATAGTTCCAGAATTAACGTCAGCTGATATGCATGGGCAGCCAGGATATAACTACTTTGAGCTAACCGCCACTTTCACAGCTAGCCCAGGTGGTGGCGCCGCGACAAAAAGCGCAAGTAAGACGGCGGATGCTTTAACCACAAACTTATCTAATCCGTCTACAACTAGCGGAACCAACTTAATATTACCATACGCTAGACTAGACGATTTAACTACAACTTTTGCCGCTAATGTTTTAACTGTAAAAGGTTTGTTTAAAGTAGACCAGTTTGGATCTTACAATCAAGCGTACACAATAGCTATTGACGATATAATAACATTATCATAATGCCGACATTTACTTTAACACTACAATTTGATTATACTATACAAGACTCTGTCTCTGTAGGCGACATGGCTTATGCTGTCGTTGCTGTGGCTAACAGTGGCTTCAATGTAAACCAGCAGGATATAACCAAGCTAGGTATAATAACGTCTATTAATAGAGGTAGCAATACAATAACAGTCGAAACATCTTTGTACGCTGCTCAAATACCAACGCCTAAGCCACATCCTGATAGGCCTGAGGTTTTATTTGTTTTGTTTAGCAAAGATAATTGCCACGACTTCAAATCTATGTTAGGCTATTTTGGTAAGTTTAAGTTTAAAAATAACTCTACAGAATTTGCAGAGTTGTTTAATATCACTGTTGATGCTTTTGAAAGCAGCAAATAAGTGTAACTATATTATAGTAAATTTAATTTAATGGAACATATTAACGATCAAGCTATAAATAATCCTTTATCTAAAGAAGATTTAAGGAAACAATTTATAGAACAAACAGAAAAACTAGGTCTGAAACATACCTTCACTTTCGACGAAGCTTGGGAAGTAGCTCAAGAGATTAGAAAGAAGCAAGAGTACAGACAAAGGATTACAGAGTTGCACGAGCAACTAGAGAATGAAGGTGGCATGGTTGGAGAAGAGCTTTACAAAGCTAACCCAACAAAACATACGTTTGCTGGTGGATGTTATATTAGAGAGATATATAATCCTGCTAATATGCTACTAGTAACTAAAATACATAAGGTTGACCACCCATACTTTTTAATGAGTGGCAAGATGTCAATACTAACAGAAGATGGTGTTGTTGATGTCGAGGCTCCTCACCATGGAGTAACTAAGGCCGGAACTAAAAGAGTTATATATACTCACGAGCCTTGTACGTTTGTAACTGTTCACGCTACAGACAAGAAAACTCCAGAAGAAGTAGAAGAAGAAGTAATAGCAAAAAGCTTTAATGACGAAGCAATTTGCTTAGATGAAATACAGAGCCTAACTGAAAAGCTAGGTTTAAATGTTGAACTAACTAAAAAATAATAATATGTCGTTTGTAGCAGTAGGACTAGGAATTGCGGCGGTTGCCGGCGGAGCTAAAGCAATATCTGGCGGTGTAAAAAAGAAAAAAGCTAAAGCAGCTGCAGCGGCCGCGCAAGCAGAGCTTGAAGCCCAAAAGCAGGCTTTCAAAAACTTAGACACTTCAAATCCATATACTAACATGGAAAACACTATGGAAGACTTAACCGTCAACCAAGAAGAAGCTCAGTTTGTTGCTGAAAAGCAAGCTCAGTCTCAAGCTAATATATTGGCAGACATGAGAGGCGCCGCTGGTGGATCTGGTATTGCAGCGCTAGCACAAACGCTAGCTAATCAAGGATCAGATAACGCTCGTAAAGCAGCCGTGTCTATAGGTAAACAAGAACAAAAAAACCAAGCGCTTGAAAGAAAAGAAGCTTCAAGGCTTCAAGGTTTAGAAAGAGAAGGTGACATTATGTCTAGGCAAATGGTAGCTGATAAAACAAACACTTTAATGGGTATGGCAGCTGATGATTATGCTAACCAACAACAAGCAGTGGCGGCTGCAGATCAACAAATGTGGTCTGGTATAGGTGATATAGCAGGCGTTGGTAGTAGCCTTGCAAAAGGCGATGTAGATTTAGAAGGATCTTTTCTAGGGTAAATTAATAAAGATATGGCAAAAAAACAAAGTGGAATAAGTTTAGGCCCTAGCGAGGCTAATATGAAGAGACTAAACAGAGCTTCACAAGCCGCGGCTGGTGTAGGTGAGTTTGAATCTAAAGGTTTTGAAGGCTTTACTGACAAGCTTCAGGAAATAGGTATGGAACCTGTTAATGAGGCTATAAAAGAAAAGAAAGAGCAGGCTGAAAAGTTAGAGGGTAAGTTGCAAGCTGGTATTGAAGCTTTTGAGGCAGCTGGTCCTGGTGAAAACGAATATAACTATGGCTACGATAAAGTCATGGATTTAAGAGAAAAAATACTAAACACTAAAGATGATAAAGAGAGAGCTAGTCTAATGAGAGATTTTAACTCATATATTACTGGTGTTAAAACTCAAGTTGAGTCTGACAAGCTTACAGCTAAAGGCTTTAAAGATTTTAGCATGGATAAAAATAAAAACAATTCTTTGTATAGTAGCGCTACTGATCAAAGAGCTGTTGAGCTAAACGAAGCTTTCTACAACAATAAAGCAGAGCCTTTTGATAATGATGATGGAGAGAAAATGTATAAAATAGAGCTTCCGCCAAAAGAAGGTCAAATGGGACCTCCTGATTTTTTTATAGGAACAAAGCAAGAGCTAGACGACATGCTAGTTCCTAAAGCTACAGAGTTTGATCTAGCTATAGGTAATCTAGCTACTTCTGTAAAAGCTAATGCTAAAGCTAGTGAGGCTTTCGATGCTGATGATATTAGAAGGCAAATAGGTAATAATCTAAATACTAAAGACTTTAAGTCGTTGTTTTCAGATAGATTAGACTCTACTGGTAGAAGCGTTATAGATGATATATCTGGCGAAATAGACAACTTAAAATACAAAGAGTTGCTAGCGCCTGAAGACTTAGCCAAGTTTAATATAAAAGCAGATGAAGGTGAAACAAACTGGTACGACAATATATCTCCAGAAGACAAGGAGTTTATGCTGAAGAAAATACAAGAAGACGAAAACATAGGCAGATCTGTTTTAGAAAATTATTTTTTTAGATTTGCTAAGCAACAAGCAGAACAGACGAAAAAAAACCAGGACAACAGCGGTACAGACAAATCCGTTGATGACTATTTAAAAGGAATAGAATAGTATGGCAGATATTAGAGAAGTAGTTCAACAGATGATAGACGCTGGTGAGCCTGAAAACAAAATAAAAGCTGTAGTTAAAGCTTATAAAGAAAAACAAGCTTCATCAAAGGAAGTCGAAACACAGGTGGATGCCCCTGTGACGGAAAACAATACGGCATCCGCTTCGGACGATGGTTCGTCGGCGTCACAAGTCGAAACTAGCGCCATTGAAGATCCTGCAGAAGCACAACCTACGGCTTTAAGTAATTTAGAAGAGTCTTTCAATAAAGCAAGGCTTGATGAATCTGAAACAGAAGATGCCAACGAACGTGGTATATCTGCTGTTAACCAGTACTATAGTGACTACAGTACTTTTCAAAAGTTTGAAGCCGACAAAGCTAACCGCACGGATGTTAGAGATAAATCACCTATACTAGAAGGCGGAGGCCTTGATTACGGACTGCTGCTAGATCAAAACAACGCTTCGTTCGCGGCTGCTGATGAAACGCAGAGAGTTGAAGCTGCGCCCGGCTTTGATAGCAATATACATAAAAAAGTAAACCAAATAAACCAAAACAAAGCTTTTTCTAAGTACGTTAATGACAAAGGTTTAGAATTAAGTAACTTAACGGAAGATGAGCTTGAAAAAAAGCGAGCTCAAATATTAAACTCTAGCGAGTTTGAAAGTTATTTAGACGTAGAAGAAAAATCAACTAGAGAGTACGGCGAGAGAATAGCAGATCTTGACAGGCAACTGAGGGTTGCTACAACAGAAGAAGAAAGACAAAGTATACTAAATCAAATAGCCAAGATAGAAAAAGAAAACCCTTTGCATGAGCAAGTTGTTTTCATGCAGCAAAAAGAAAATAGAGCTGTAGATATTGAAGGCAAAGTAATAGAGCAGGTTGATGAAATGGGCTTTAGATTTTGGTCTAAAAGCGACGAGCAAGAAGAGCTCATGGATGCGGCTGAAATAAAAGAGTCTAACTTGCAGGCAAAATCAGAGGGCTTGCTTTCTAAGATAGAAGTCTTGTCTCAAGGATCAAAAGCTACGTACAACGATCTTCTCGCGAGCAATGAGTGGTTTAATACTACTGGCAAAGAGTATCAAAAGAAAATGAAACAAATGGCTAGCAAGCAATATACTAGCCAAGAAGATTTAGACGCTGCAAAAAAAGAAATTGAAACTTTACAGCAAGAGTATAATGATAAAGTTAATACACACAAAAAACTTAAGGAAACAGGTTTAGATCAAAGCGAGCTTAACAAAAAGCTTCAAGCTGAGTTTCAAGACTTAGATCTTGAGATAGAAGATTTTGCAGCTTACTCAAGAGGTATACGAAGAAACCCAGGTCAGTTAACAGCTTTTTTTGCAAACATTGGTAACTCAACTATAGACTTAGCACAAGGCTTAGTTAGCACGGTAGATATGATTCATCAAATACCTGACGAGCTTATAGCTGAGATAGACGATCCTGGTGTTAGATCTTTCTTGCAAAGCGCTTACAATGTTGCCAGTCCAGTTTTTGCTGACGGCACAGATGGAGTCAGTCTTTGGGATCAAGCTAGAAAAGGTATAGACAAGTGGCAATATGAAAGCATACAAAGTAAAATAAGAAAGCCAATAGAGTTTGATAAAATAGAAAACGCCGGTGACATGGCAGAGTATTCGGCTAACTTATTGGCGACTCAAATACCAAACTTAGCTTTAATGTACGCTACTGGCGGGGCCAGTTTGTATTTTTTGGGAGCTTCTTCTGCTGGTAGTAAGTACCAGGCGATGCAAGATGAAGAAGAACTGTTTTACAACACTGGTGGTTTGTATGGGCACGACCATAGCTTTGGCACAATGTTTTTAAACTCTAGTTTTACAGGCGTTGTAGAAGGCTTGAGTGAGCGAGTTACCTTAGGAGCCATAAACAAGACTGCTAAAGGTTTATTTAGAAATTTAGATGACGTAACTACTAAAAGTGGTTATGTGAAATATCTTAGAGATAATGTTTTTACTTACAAGAATACTAAGGCAACGGCTCGTGAGCTTAACGAAGAAGGTTTTTCAGAATTTCTAGCTACAGCCGGCGGTAATTTTGCCGATATAATGAGCGGTAAAGACGTAAACATTTACGACGGAGGTTTAGAGGCTTATGTTAGTGGAAATCTTATTAGCGGATCTATACAAAGCCCTAGGCTTTACAAAGCTCTAACAGCTCCATTTAAAACATCTAGCACTAATCAAAAGCTACAGGTTATAGACTCTAGGGTAGATCAAATAAACCAAGAGATCAATGAACTAACAAAAAGTAAAGATCCTAAAGCTGCTGAAAAACTTGAGGAGTTAAAAACCGAAAGAATAAAGCTAGTTGACGAATACCACAGAGCTTCAGAGAAAGATATTAAAAGGGTTGACGCATTAGATCAAAAGCAAAAATCTGAGCTTATCGAGCTAGATAAATCTAGACAAGATATAGTAAAAAGAGTCAAAGAGGTACAGTCATCAGAATTAAGCCAAGCTGAAAAAGATATTGAGCTAGATAAACTAGGTAAAGAGTATATTGATGGTCAAAAAAGAAAAGATCAAATATTAAACTCAATATCTGACACTGATATAGATGGTGGATACGATCAAGAAGTAGAAGCTATAAAAGCTTACGAAAAGCAGATTAAAGAAAGAGGTGTTGTTGATATAGATGTTATCGATAGAACTCAACAAGAGTTTGAGGATATGGTAGCTCAAGGTATTGTAGGTAATCCATTTAAAAGTAAAGCAGAGCTTGAAGACTTTACCATGGAAGCTGGAGGTACTGCTATTGGCTATCAAGAAATTTTAGATAATCCAAACTCAACAGAAGCTGAAAAGCGAGAGGCTACAGAAATTTTAGAGCGAGAAAGTAATCAAACCGTACAAGGCGTTAAAATGCTAGATTTTATAACTGGCAACGCTGGAAGCTACGGAGCATTTGCGCCAAGAGTTAATGAAAAAGGAAATCTTGTTGGGTTGCAAATAAACTTAAATAAAACAAAAGCTTTAACTGACGGTGAACTAAACGTGGCCTCTCACGAGTTTGTACATGCTGCTTTTTACAACACGTTGAAAGCAGATCCTATGGCTCAAGAGCGTATGGGTGGTGTTATTGATAACATCATAGATACTGGTGGCATAGAGTTTTTACCTGGACAAAAAGAAGCTTTTGACAAGAAAATAAACTTATATGAAGGCAATGTTAGAGGTGAAGAAAAACTAGCGTTTCTAACTGAATTTGTTAGAGGCAACAAAGCTACAATAAAAGAGTCTGGTTTTGCGAAAATAAAAGGTATGTTTAGACGCTTTACTCAAAACTACATGGGTAAAGACATCACGTTAAATACTGACCAAGACATATTAAACTTTATAAAAGACTACGATGTTTCTGTAAAGAACAATAAGCCTAACAAAGCTATCATACGTATGCTTGAGAAAGGCGCTAATGGCAAGATATTTAAAGATACTAGATCGCCTCAAGAGAGACAAGATCAGATGATGTACTCTAGAGCTTTAGACGCTAACTTAAAAAGTAATCCTGATTTAAAACATACGTTTGATAAGCGTGTACAAAATCTTGATGGCACTAAAAAGTATGAAACTCAAGAAGACTTTTCTGTTAGTCCAGATTTTACAGAAGCTTATCTTGACATCGTAGAAGGTAGAGCACTAGATGCTTTAGTACAGCAAGGTATGACAGCTAAAGGTTTACCACCTGAAGCTTTACGTGAATTTACTAGAAAAGTAAAAGAAGAGTTGGGCAGAAGGTTTTTAACAAACTATAGTCTAGATAAGAACGATAGTTTGTTTGGTTGGTTAACAGGTACGTCTGGTGGTGCTGGTATGTCTATTATATATAGAGCTAAAGGTGATGTAATGAATCAGTACAAAGCAGAGCAAAAAGCTGACACTGTTTCTTTAGACGCACCAATTGGAGACGCTGGGTCTATTGCTGATTTAATACCTGCTGACAGCTCGGTTATGGACGCTATAGAAAACGAAGACTTATCTATTGGTAGACGTGATGCTATTAAAGAAATAGCTGAAAATGAACTTATAGCTAAAGACGAATTAAAACTATCTCAAGACGCTAAAGACGCTATTAGAGACATTGTAGCTGAAGCTAATATACCATTAGACGGCTTAACATACAAAGGTCTTAAAAAGCTTATGGTTGAGTCAATGAAAGTAGACAAAAATGGTAAGTTAAAACCGCCTACAAAAGAGTCTGACGTAGTACCAGTAGGTGCGTTGTATAACGTGTTAGAAATAACAGGTGCTGAGTTTGGCGTTTCACCAGCTAGAGTATTGGCAAATCAAGATTTAGACGCTGATCAACGTAAAGCTGCTCAAGAAAAAATACTAGACTTGTCTATAAATCAAGATGGAAGCTTTAACGATATACTGTTTCAACTACTGCCAGAAGGCGAGACAAGAAGTGGTGAAGCTACGGGTGTTGCTAACACTAAGCTTGGAGATTTTTATACAACTGGAGATAGAATAAAAGTATCTGAAGGTGCGTCTAAAGCTTTAGGTCAAAAGAAAGAGCAAAAGAAAAAAACTAGAGTTACTAAAAAAGATTTTTTAGATAAGTTTGGTATTAATGAAGACGGTACGTTTAGAACCGGCACTAGCGCTGATGGTGCTATAAGAGCTTTAGTGGTTCAAATGGCTCAGCTAGCCGCTAATCAAGAGGTTAGAATAAATGCGTTAGAAAACGGAACAGTATCAGAAGCTGTAGCTGCAAAACTTGGTGATGGTAAAAGCGTGTTAGCATTTAGCAAAGCTTCTAGCGAAGTGCTTGACAACTTTAATCAGGTTGTTGAAACTGTAGCCGTGTCTGATAGATCTTCAGAAACTGTAGACAATATATTTGAAACTTTGTTTGGTAAAAAGCAAAGTAAAGATATTAAAGATTTAAAAAAGCAGATTAAAAAAGTAAACAAAAATTTTGTAGAAGTAGATAGTGGGCTGAAAGACTTAGGAGGTTGGACTTCAATCACTGATGGAAACGTAGCAGACTTTATCAGAACAAAGCTTTCGGAACAATTAACTACAAACACTCAGATTAAAAAAGCTCTGCAAGAGCTAATGCCTAAAAATAAAGACGGTAAAATAATAGATCCTGGGAATAGAGCTAATGAAATAGAAGGAGCGCAAAAGCAAAGAGATCTGTTTACAAACATGACAGCTAGACTAGCTGAGCAACAAGGTTCTGAAGCTGCGGCTACTATAGCTATTAGCCAGTTAATGCCTATGTACGCTGGTGCGGCTAAAGCTGGTGATGGTAGAAACATAAACGAAAAACCAGGCGGGCAACTTGTAAAAGATCCTAATTGGGAAGGTGAAAACGGAAACAAGTGGAAGCGATACAAAAAAGGAGATAAACTACCTAAGGGTAAAAAGATTGGTGACTTTAAGCTAGATAAAAAAGGTAGAAAAAAAGCTAAAGAAAATAGACAGCAATCTACAACAGGTAAAAACGATTTCTTAGCTTTAATGAACAAAGGATTAGAGCCTGGTTTTGAAGTTACCTCACCTAAAAAAGGAACGTATATATTAAAAAGTCCTGATGGTACTAGTAAAAAACTAGATGTTTCAATGCCTGCTGAATCTACAAAAGGATTTAATACAGATACTAAAAAGAAAAGTTTAGCAGACATATTTAAAACTAGAAAACAAAAGTCTTTAGAAGCTAGAAAAGAAGTTCAAAGAATTACAGAAGCTGCTTGGGAAAGAGTGCAAGATGATTCTAGCTTTGACGCTGCTGACTTTGCTTTGTTAGTAATGTCTTTAGGATCTTCTATGGACGCTCCATTGAGAAGAGGAGCTTACGTAACAAATATACCTAGTAACTTTGATGCGTTAGTTAAGAAGTACGGAGAAGATGCGTTGGGTCAAATATTTCAATACGAGCACGCTAAGCCAAAGGGTGAGGTTGCTATAGAAATAATAGACTCTTTTGTCGCTGGTAATGGTTTTCCTACCGACGTGTTTAACAACTATGAAGTAGATATAATTCCTAAAATAGTTGACAAAGCGATTGACGCAACAAGTTATAAGTACACAAGTAGAACCGATGGTAACAGAAGATCTTACAATCTTGAAACAGCTGTGTGGGTTGCTCAAAACGCTACTGACGCAGAGATAGCTGACTTAGAAGCTATGGTTAGTATAGATCCTGACAATCCTAACACGTTTGGAGATAATTGGCTAAAGATTGTTAAAGCTTTACGATCTGGTGGGGTAACACAAAAAGATGTTCAGTTGGCGAATTTTGCAGCAAGAAATTTAGCTTTTTCTAAAGCTCCTAACCCTAGAGGTATGTCTGCTTTTGATTTTGATGAGACACTTATTATTGACGGTGATAACTTTATAATAGCTACAGATCCTGCTACTGGTAAAGAAATAAAAATAAGTTCTGGTGATTGGCCTTTAAAAGGCCCTGAGTTGATGCAGCAAGATTATGACTTTAACTTTGATGATTTTATAAACGTAAGAGGTGGTGTTGAAGGACCATTGTTTCAAAAGTTTAAAAACAGAATAGCTAAGTATGGTCCAGAAAATAACTATATATTAACTGCTAGACCTGCTGAAGCCGCGATAGCCATACACGGTTGGTTGAAAAGCAAAGGCATAAATATACCTTTAGAAAATATAACTGGACTAGGTAATAGCACTGGAGCTGCTAAGGCTCAGTGGATGCTTGATAAGTTTGAAGAGGGTTACAACGATATGTACTTTGTTGATGATGCTTTACCTAACGTTGAAGCTGTGGCAAACGTTATTGACCAGCTAGACATTAAAGGTAAGTCTGTTCAAGCTAAACTAAACTTTAGCAAAGAAAATCCTAGACCTATAGACGATATGCTTGAAAGAAACAAAGGCGTATCTGCAGACGAAACATTCAATAGAGTTAAAGCTAGAAATAAAGGTAAGCAAAATAGAAAGAGACAACTGTTTATACCGCCTAGTGCAGATGACTTTGAAGGCTTAATGTATTACAACTACGGCAAAGGTAAGCAAGGTGATGCTGATGCTAAATTTTTTAAAGAAAAGTTTTACGATCCATTTAACAGGGCTGATAGACAGCTAGACATGTACAAACAGAAGCTTAGAGAAGATGCTAATAAAGTATCTAAAGCTTTACCAACAATATCTAAAAGCTTAACTAATGAGTTTGAAAATAGCGGCTACACTAACGAGCAGGCTATGCGTATATATTTATATGATAAAAACGGACACAGCGTGCCTGGTATATCTGAAGCAGATCAAAAAAGAATATCTGGTCAAGTAGCCAAAAACAGAGACATGGTATTATTTGCTGGAGCTATTGAAGCTGCAGTAGGTGTAGACGGTTATTTAAAGCCAGAGATTGGTTGGAACGGTAGTTCATTTAACGGTGATATATCTGACGCTGCTAAAATAAAGCGAGCTGAGTATATAGCTGAGTGGCAAGAAAATGTTGACAACTACTTTACAGAAGACATGTTGAATAAGCTTGAAGCTGTTCACGGTTCTGCATATAGAAGCGCTCTCGAAGACACGTTGGCTAGAATGAAGTCTGGTACTAATAGACCTACAATAAGAAATAAAACGGTCAATGCGTTTTTAGACTGGCTAAACGGATCTGTTGGTGCTATTATGTTTGTTAACGTTAGATCTTCTGTGCTACAAACATTGTCTACAGTTAACTTTATTAACTTTGAAGACAACAACGTGTTTGCAGCTGCTAAAGCTTTTGGAAATCAAAAACAATATTGGAAAGACTTTTATATGCTGTTTAATTCTCCAATGCTTAAACAAAGACGTGGCGGACTACAGTCCGACTTAAACGCTTCGGAGCTTCAAAGACTTGCGGAGAAAGGCGGCGCTAGAGCTGTTATTGGTAGATTACTTGAACTTGGTTTTGCACCTACGCAAATAGCGGATAGCTTTGCTATATCAGCTGGTGGTTCTACGTTCTACAGAAACAGAGTTAACAAGTACATTAAAGAAGGTGTAAGTCAAAAACAAGCTGAAGAACAAGCTTTTATTGACTTTCAAGAAATAGCAGAAGCAACTCAGCAGTCTAGTAGGCCAGATAAAATATCTCAAGAGCAAGCATCGGTATTAGGTCGTTTGATATTAGCTTTCCAAAACACACCTATGCAGTATAATAGGCTTATAAAGAAAGCCGCGTTAGACTTAATTAACAATAGAGGTGATTGGAAAAGCAACATATCAAGAATAATATATTACGGCGCTGTTCAAAATATTATATTTGCTAGTTTACAAAGCGCGCTGTTTGCAGTAGCTTGGGACGACGACAATGAAGACGAAGAGTTTTTAGACAATAAGACACAGCGTATAGCAAACGGAACTCTCGACTCGCTACTTAGAGGATCTGGTATATACGGAGCTGTATTGTCTACAGTTAAAAACACTATAATGAAGTACGTGTCTGAAAGAGAAAAAGGCATGCAAGCTGACAATGGTAGAGTTTTAGTTGAAGCTTTAAATGTGTCTCCACCTCTTGGCTCGAAGGTTAGAAAGTTGTATTCGGCTATGACTACAGACAAGTGGAACAAAGGTGTTTACAGTAAAATACCTTTAACAAATGTCGACAATCCTATATGGGATGTAACGGGTAATTTAGTTGAAGCTTCTTTTAATATACCTTTAGCTAGAATACAACGAAAGCTGTCTAACTTAAAAGCTGCATCAGATAATGATAACGCCAACTGGCAGCGACTAGCTTTGGTAGCTGGTTGGGACAAATGGGGCTTAGGCATTGAAAGACCTGAAGAGATTGAAGAAGCTAGGCAAGAAGTTAAGCGAGAAGGTAGAGATCAAAAAAAGAAAGAGCGTAAAGAAAGAGAGGCTGAAATAAGACAAGAGCAGGAAGAAAAGTATTTAGAAGATCAGAAAAAAGAAAAAGAAGAAGACAAAAAACCTAGATGTGCGGCGGCTACAAAAAGCGGTGGCAGATGTAAAGGTACACCTGTCGACGGAACATACTGTACCATACACGCTAGGGTGGAAAAAAGAAGTGATGGCAAAGAAGTGCAATGTAAAAAAATTAAGTCTGATGGATCTAGGTGTAAGATGAAAACCTCTAGTAAATCAGGGCTTTGTTACTATCACGATTAATGTGTGATATTTATTACTATGAAGTATATATTTTTACTACTATTATTTTGCAACGTAGCTAATGCTCAGGTAAAAAAAGCGTTTAAGTTTTCTACGTTTTACGTAGCTGCTAATGGAGGTACTTCTTTGTCAGATGAAGATGTTTATTCTGTTGAAGGTAGTACATTGATATACGACACTATATTTACTCCTTACGATTACTCACTAACAATGGGTATACGTAAGATTAAAAGGTTTAATTACGAAGGATCAACTCCATTTAAAGACGGTACAGAAACATCTTTTTCAGACGCTGCTAACGTAGGTTTATCACCGTTTGAATTTTTATTCGAAGTAGATTACAAAAGGCAAGAGGGCATAGAATATTTTGATCAACAGCATTTTATAAGATACGTTGAGTCTAAGTGGCTTGCTAAAGCAGAATATATTAAAGACGGATTTGCAGATATAGAATACTTTGAATCAACTCAAAGACTTAGATTAAACGGTAATAAAAAGCTATCATTTAACTTAGGTGCAGTTCAAAGACTAGCAGAGCCTTACGGATATGATCCACTAGAAGAGTGGTCGTTTGAAAACGGTAGAATACATTATACATGCTTAGCTATAGAAGAGGGTTACACCGTAGACGTTTATGAGTCTGAGTACAGAGATCCTAACGGAAGCATAGTTGCTACTAGTTCTGAAATTTGGAATAAAGTGGTAATGCCTGAGATGTTAAAAGAATATGTAGAAGAAAAAAGAAACGAGCTAAACAACCAATGGCAATACTCTTTGGTAGTAGGCTTTGATTTTTATCATTATAAAAAGAACTTTTGGTTACACACTTGGGGTAACTTAATGCCGTATCACTACGATGATGGTGGTCAGTTCTCATATCACAACTTTAACGATGGAGAACAATGGTATGATTACTCAGGCGGTTTGATATTTGGTTATAAACTAAATAAAAACCTAGGTGTATTTTTAGAAGGTAAGTATAATAAGTATTGGAACAAAGAATGGTACGATTTTAAAGGTGGTATCAACTACATAATTTTTTAACATGGCAAAAGAATTAAACGAAAACACTAGCTTTAAAGTTAGTATACAAACACTAGTAGCATTAGGGTTTGGCATGGCAACAATGATAGGCATGTGGTTTACGCTTCAAGCTGACATAGCTGAAGCTAAAGAACTACCAACTCCGGAGGTTTCTAAGATGGAGTTTCAAATGAAGGATGTGAATATACGTAATACTATTTTAGAGACAAGAGATGATGTTAAAAAGCTTGAGGATCGTATGATTCGCATGGAAGATAAAATAGATCAGTTAAGATAATGAAAGCACTTTTAACAACGATAGCTTTATTTATATCTACAACTTGTTTTTGTCAGATAACAGCGGTACATTTCAACGCTGACTGGAACTCTGCCAACAATGTTGAGTGGTTTAATAAACTGTCTGACGTAGATAAAAGTAACAAGGATATTGGCGGTGGTGACACTCAAAAAAAGTATTCTATTGCTGTGGTACCAACAATAATAATATTTGACGATGGAGAAGAAGTTAAAAGATTTCAAGCAGACCTTAGTTTTAAAATGGTCGCAACTAAAAAAGAAATTCAAGAGTATATTGACGAACTTATAATAAGTAAATTTTAATGAAGTATTTGTTTACACTACTGTTTTGTATCAACATAGCGTTTGCTCAATGTCCTAATGGAACTTATGTAGATATAGTTATTAACCCTGATCAATATCCGGAAGAGACATCTTGGGCTATAATAGATCTATACGAAGACACTGTTGTTACTGGTGGACCTTACGATGATATAATAAACTATTCACCACAGGTTACTCAATTGTGCATACCTAACGGTGAGTATATATTTAGTATATCTGATTTATATGGTGATGGAGTTCAAGGTAGCCTATGGGGTGGACAAGATGGATCTTACTATGTATTGCATTGTGGAGATACTTTAGTTCAACCAGATTCTGCTAACTTTGGCTTTGCTGCTTTTCATGGTTTTACATTAGAAGACTGCGCACCACCACCACCTGTGTTCGGTTGTATGAACAATATGTATGTAGAGTTTTTGCCTCAAGCTACGGTAGACACAGGCATGTGCTTCACAGAAAGAGTATTTGGTTGCAATGATGAAGAAGCGTTTAATTATGATAGCCTAGCTAATACAGACATACTAACAGATAGCTGCACCCACACTTTGGAGCTAACAGACTTAGCTGGTAACGGTTGGGCTGGAGCGTACTTACAAGTGGTTCAAGGTAATAACTTTTTAGGTGTGTTTACTTTAGAAGACGGCTTTGACACTACTTTCACTTTTGATTTAAGCATATCAGAACCAATAGAGGTTAAGTTTAATATAACACAGCAATCACAGTTCACATCGGTACAATGTGGCTATAGCTTGTACTCTGAAGAGCATACGGTTATTGACGCACCAGGAGGTTTTGCTAGTCCACTAATACCTTTTGTAACAGTACAAGGTATGCCATACTGTGGTAATAGTTGTATAGAAAAAGCATACGGCTGCATAGATCAAGCAGCTTTAAATTATAACGATAGTGTTAATACAGATGACGGAAGTTGCTACTACGTTGCTGGGTGTACTAATCCAATATACCTAGAATATAGCGAAGACGCTGACTTCGACAACGGAACCTGTGAGACACTTGTGGTTCTAGGTTGCATGGATGAGGCAGCCTTGAATTATAACCCTGAGGCAAATCAAGAACTAGAAGGTTCTTGTATTGACGTTGTCTTAGGATGTATGAGTGAGTTAGCATTTAATTTTAATCCTAACGCAAACGTAGACGATGGATCGTGTATAGCATACTCGTATGGATGTACTGATGCCACGGCATTTAACTATGACTCTATTGCAAACACCGACGATGGTAGTTGTATAGAGATTATTAACGGCTGTATCGATAGTACAGCAATAAACTATAACATAATTGCAAACACTGATAATGGTTCTTGTATTTATCCACTGCCTGGTTGCACTGATCCGTCCGCTCTTAATTATAATGCGGAGGCAAACGTGCCAGACAGTTCTTGCTACTATTCTGCTGGTTGCGACGTTGGTGATATATACACTTTGCCTAACGAGTGCTTTAGCTGGGTAATAGAAGTTGACCCTTACTGCTGCGACAATAATTGGGATAGCGCGTGCAACGATCTATATGTCTATTGTGAAGATGGTTGGACTGGACCAGTTAGTGTTTTTGAGCACAGAGACAATTTGGTTACATATCCTAATCCTACAAGTGATTATATATACGTGAGTAAAAAAGTTGACCTTACAGTTGTTAATATGCTGGGGGATATACTTATACAAAAACAAAATATAAACGTCTTAGATGTCACGGAATTAACTCCAGGCATGTATACTATTATAATTAAATACAACAACTTAACAATTAATAAAAAAATAATTAAAAACTAAAATTATGGCAACAGTAACACCAACGTTAACTATTTCCAGCAGTGACGCTTTAGTAGA
>Ga0181388_1000249_pt1 | contig 18735 bp, 3 predicted proteins | sample 11SPOviralmetaG_FD_130120 | JGI IMG/M metagenome (GOLD analysis project Ga0181388, IMG submission 130120) | Marine viral communities from the oligotrophic San Pedro Time Series (SPOT) site, San Pedro Channel, CA, USA - 11 SPOT_SRF_2010-05-17 | ecosystem: Environmental > Aquatic > Marine > Strait...
TATTTGGTACTGCAAGCTATGCTTTAAATTCAAGCCACTCATTAACAGCAAGTTACATTGAATTAGGAGATGTTACAGTAGGAAATGCGGACACTGCCAGTTTTATAACAGGTTCAAATGTAATAGGAACAGTAGACAGTTCAAGCTACGCATTTAGTTCAAGCTACGCATTTAGTTCAAGTTACGCACTTAGTTCAAGTCATGCATTAACAGCAAGTTATGTTGAATTAGGAAATGTTACAGTAGGAAATGCAGACACTGCCAGTTTTATAACGGGCTCAAATGTAATAGGAACAATAGACAGTTCAAGCCACGCATTAACAGCAAGTTACGTAAAATTAGGAAACGTCACTGTATTAAATGCAGACACTGCTAGTTTTATAACGGGCTCAAATGTAACAGGAACAGTAGAAAGTTCAAGTTACGCACTTAGTTCAAGTTATGCACTTAGTTCAAGCTATTCCTTAAGTTCAAGCTATTCCTTAAGTTCAAGTTACTCACTTAGTTCAAGCTATGCACTTAGTTCAAGCTATGCACTTAGTTCAAGCTATTCCTTAAGTTCAAGTTATGCCTTAAGTTCAAGTTACTCACTTAGTTCAAGCTATGCCCTGAGTTCAAGCTATGCCCTGAGTTCAAGTTACTCACTTAGTTCAAGTTACGCACTTAGTTCAAGCCACGCATTAACAGCAAGTTACATTGAATTAGGAGATGTTACAGTAGGAAACGCAGACACCGCTAGTTTCATAACAGGTTCAAATGTAATAGGAACAGTAGACAGTTCAAGTCACGCATTAACAGCAAGTTACATTGAATTAGGAGATGTTACAGTAGGAAATGCGGACACTGCCAGCTTTATAACGGGCTCAAATGTAATAGGAACAGTAGACAGTTCAAGTCATGCAATAACTGCAAGTTACATTACAGCATCCAATGTAGTAGGCCTTCCATTTGCAACTTTCCAAACTGGATCATCAACCTCAACCGATTTAAGTAATTTACAAGTAATAAATTATGGTGACCCCGCCCAAACAAATTTATCATTGTCTGGCTTAACAGTTAATAATGGAAATCTTGTTTTACAATTTGGTACCCCCTCAAATCCGTCCTTTACTACACCAATATATGCAAGTGGGTTTGAGACTAACAGATTTAATCAAGTTACAGACAGTTATCAACTAAAGTGGAATATAAACCTTAATGGCACTACATTTATAAGCGCTGTTTTAAATAATACCACCCAAACATACCAGGGGTCATCCATATCCCTTGATGAATCAGACGCAGTAGGTGGAATTAAAGCCCAATCAATTACTAATGAAATAGGTAATTCTAATTGGGTATTAAGATTAACATACCAAGATGCGGCAGGAGATGAAAAAACTATAGATTCTACTAGAAATTTAACCCTAAGTAAAACTCAACCCTCTGCCCCCTTAGTTAGTAAAACTTTAAATTTTACAAATCCATCAACAGGTGATGATCCTACAAGCAGCACTTCAATTGAAGCATTTGCGATAGGAACATTAAACTACATCCCAGTGTCAGGTAATTCAAATAATGGTAGTTTTACTGGGTGGGAAGTAAAAACTGAAGGAAATGGAGGTCCTGGTGGTTTTCCATCAGATGACCAAGCAAGTAGCATAAATATCAATAATAATGATACTTCAATAAGTAAAACAATAAATCAATATTGGCAAAGTGAGGGATCCTCAAATACACCCCAACAATTTGCTGATAAATCTACCTCTATTTTCTACACCCGAATGCGAAGTTTACGATTTGGTTCCTTTAACACAGGAAATACATCTGATCCAGGTAATTTAGTTGAGAATGATATAACAAATTTAGACACATGGCTAGCAGGGGGAACAATAGAATATGGTACGGGAGTATCCTACAGTAATTCTAATGCAAAAGGAGAAATTGAAAGTAGAGACTTTATGGACTTTGACCCTACAGGTACTTCTGGAGGTGAATATTTATACATAATATATGATGCTAGTTTAGGTAATTTAAGTAAAATAGTTGGTCTTTCAGAACCACAAGCATTAGGAGATGGAGGTTGGTTTCTTCAAGGAACAGTTTCTGGATTTAAAGTATATAGAACTACAAATAAAAATACTGTAGCATCACAATATAAAGTAGAATTTTAACAAGATATGGGAGTAACAATACAACAAGGGTATAGTATACAGTCAGCAAATCCAGTAGATGATAGGTTAGTTGTATTAGATTCTACTGCTCGTTTTGCTTTATCAAAACCTTACGAAGGACTACTTGTATATGAAACATCTACCGACAAATTATTTATTTGTATAGACCCTTCAAATGCAGCTTTAGATCCCCCTACCCCCACAAATGCATCCGATTGGAAAGAAATAACAAATCAAACAATTTCAAATGACAATGGTTTTCCTTTTTATGGAAAAGCATACATAACAGGTTCTTTAAAAATAGAAGATTATAGTTTAGTTCCAGGAACTGAACAAAATTTCTCTCCCAATGATGATAACTATAAAGTATTTCGTAGTTATAGTTTAACTGCATATCCATCTTCTGACCCTTACAATAGTGGTCTTAATAAAAGCATCAACTTCAATGAACCAGACTCAGTATTTAATAATGAAAATTCAGAATTAAAAATTTATAAAAAACTTAATTTTTGGTTTAATCCCCAACTTTCATTTTTAGATTATATAGACATTAAATTTCCCAAAGATCGAATTCCCTTAAACATCAACTTATATGGGGCCACTGTAGACAACTCTGATAATTTACAACATACACTCCAATCCAGTTTAGACACTCAAGTAAACAATGGTTCAATTTCTCTACTAGCAGAGGGGGCGACCACCCCAACATTATCTAGTAATATCTACCCTACATCTAATCCTTTAGATGAATCCTTACTATCAAATGAAGAGGGAACAATTACCTTACGTGTACAAATACCTGAAATTAAAAGAGGATTATTTTCACATTATAGTTTATTATTTGATGGTATTCTTCAATTTAATAATGATGAAACAGTTCACACAACACCCGTAGATGGGGATAATTTAAATCATGGTGGGGGTATATATACATCCCTTAAAAATTATTTAAGTATATTTAGTATAAAACTATATAATCAAATTTATGATGAAAATACCCCATACAGAGGCATTACTTTAAAAAATGATATTGTAAGTTCTTCTAAAATTATTAGTAATGAAGGTTATTTTGACACAATACAAGTAGAAACTCTTCAAAAAAAGGATGGTACTGCATATTCAGTGGGGGGTAATACTGATGCAGCCTTAGATAATGTAACACAAAACATAATACCTAATATTTCATTAGGAAACAAATATGATTTAGGATCACAAACACAAAAATGGGAAAATTTATTCGCTGTTAACACATTCTTTGGTGGTGTCCACGAGATTAATTTAGAAACTAAAGGCCTTGATCAAATGCAAGAAGGCACCGTTTTAACATTACAAAATGGCACATTACACCCATGCAAAAAAGAAGCGGATCCACTAGTTATGGGGATTGTTTCTAAAGGTGAAAATTTTCCAATTGTGTTAGGAGCTGAACCTGTTCTTGTAACAGGTAAAATAGAAGAAGGTGATTACATTATTACATCAAAAATTAAAGGTCATGGTAAGGGAGTTAACCCTAAACATATTTATAATCAACAATTATTTGGGAAAATAATAGCACAAGCTATAGAAAAGGGAAATGGTAAGAGTTACACAATTAAAGCAATGATTAGAAAAATGTAGGTTATGGCAGGAACACACTTAATTTCAGGGTCATTATTACAATCAGGATCAACAGCCGAATTTAAAAACGGTATGGATGTTACTGATAATTTAATAGTAAATGGTCCTATCACAGCTAATAATTTTAATGGTGTAGGAGTTGCTTCTAATGAAGATCGTTCAATAATTGCTCTTCCTATATTAAATGTAGGAAAAGATAAAGGCCCCTCTGAATACCCACGATTTGAAAAATGGGTAACAACTATAAATAACACAATTAGAATAACAGCTTCTGGAAATTTTCATGATTTTACTTTTATAGAAAACACAAATGATGATGGTAAATGGAAAACAGTAGAAAAAGGCGACTTTAATGGAAGATTACCAGTATCATTTTATGAGAGAAGTTACAATGAACCTGGTATTTATGAGTATATAATAATAGCAAGTAATTCAGAATCACTACAAACAGTAGTAAAAGAAACAACAGTAACAGTAACAGTAACTGAATAATGGCGGGACAACACATATATAGTAGTAGTAAATTTATCCAATCAGGATCAACAGCGGAATTTAAGAGTGGAGTCGAAATTGATGAAACCTTAAATGTTGGGGGTACTATATTTGCTACTGAATATAAACTTGCAGATGGTTCTCCTCTTGTAACTACTATAGATGACACATCAATATTTTTTGCAGGTTCAGGTTCAGGAGTATCTGCTTCAATTCCTTTTTCTCAAGACACTAATTTTTTAATTGCTGGAGATTTTGATGAAATCCCAGAGGGGGAAACAGCTCCTGTTTTAATACCTAACTTAATTAAAATAGAAACCACAGGTTCTACTACATTTAACCCTACATTTTTTAATTTTTTAAAAGTAGGAGATTTAAATGGGGATTTAACTACAGTTCAACAAGGTGGATTAGATAAATCTACTTACATTGTAGGAGAGGACCAATTAGATGAAAGAAGAGCAGGAATACATAGATATATTGTGTACGCAGCTGAAACGGGTTCAGGAGGTAAAACCCGACAAGTTTTCCACACTGTAACTTTAGATGGATATTTAAACTTTGCACCTATTTTATCCCCCACATTAGATAATATTGATTTACAATTTAACCATGATAGTAATAACTTAGTAGTTAAAATAGATCACACAAATTCAAACGACCCTAATCAAGAAGGGGGAGGGATATTAGATCATTTAAAAAAAATAAAATTTGAATCAGGATATGATCTTCATGGACAAACAATATATAACTATAATGTTAATGGAGATTTTATAAATTACAACTTTGAAAACCCGAATTTAACTTCTGAAACAGGCACACCAGGTAATGCATCAGCTATTACATTAGAAATAGTAGAAGATAATTTTCCTGGCATTCCCCAAGATGAATTGTTTGTTGATGTAAATATATATGGAAATCCAAGTAGTAATAAAACAATCAAAGTTCAAACAACTTTAGAAGATAAATACCCTACAGCAGAATCATCAATTGGAGAACCAGGAACAGCCACCCACATTACAACTATAAATGTAGATAAAGCAGAATATACTCCTATTAGTAATGTCCACATTGACCCCCCAACAGAATATATGGGTGATTCTTTAAACCAAACATTATTTTATGGTAAAAATACAATAAATTTTGACATAAATGGGGGGATAACTATAGATAATATAAAATGTGGGGCTCTACAAAATGATTCTACCCACACTACTATAATAGATTTTTATAAAAGTGATACGGACTTAATAGATTCTAATGATGATTATCTTATAGGATTTAATTTTAAAAACCCAAATAACCAACCTGAAGAATACCGAACTACAATTGAGGGAGCTTTTCAAAATAAAAACTTAAATCTTCCTCATTCATTACCATTCATAATAAACAATAATAGTGATTTTACTACTAATAACAATACTCAATCTTTATTTTTAGGTAATATAAATAATGGAACTGATGATTTAGAAGGTATACAACATGGAACTTTCAACCACATTACTCACACTCCAAATGATTCCCCCTTTAATTTAGAAATATATAAAACTTCCCCAATTGACATTAATAACATAGAAATAGAGGTAGAGGACACTTTTGCGTCAAACATTCCTAAATCTACTGCTACCCGTCAATTATTATCAGGATTAACTACCACAATTTTATCTTCTCAAACTTCAAGTATCATAGAGACCCCTCTAGATAATTATCCTAGTAAAATTAATAATTTTATTAGCGAATCAATTGTAAGAGTAAGATTAAAAGCACAAGTAGTAGAACCTTATGATGGTTATCCTTTAGAAGGACATCATGGAACTATCACCGCTAATATAAATAATGGTAATGGGGTAAATTTTAAATATTTAATGAACACTGAAAGTGTAGGACATTCTAATAACGTCCATATTACAAACATTCATTCTAAAGACACCGACAAAGAATGTTTAAAAGTAGATTATGTTTCCCCTTGGTATGAAGTATCATTACCCGAAGCCACACACACATTTGATGTAACCTTTACTGAAGACCCTAGTACTATTCTACCTGTAGGTTTGAATGAGGGGGCTCATGTAACCGCTGACATTACTGTAACCCCCTCTCCAGATCAAACTATAGACAATGTAGTAATGGAAGTAGAAAGTGGATCTTATGGAACTGATATAGGTTATCCAAATTTAACATCAAGTTTACTTTTTGGCCTTACATCATCTATACTTTTCTCACAAATAGGAGATATAATAGGAAGCACAGTAGGAGAGGGCAACCAAAATTATAATGATTATATAGCTCAATCTATTGTAAGATCTAGGTTAAATGTCAGAATAACTCAACCTTTTATATTTACAGATGGCACCTCAACTCCAGATCCTGATGTAATTGCTTCCTTTAAAGTATTAGGTGCAGAAGGAAATGGAACAGCAGGAACACCCCAAATAATTACTGTAGATGGGTCAACAAACCCCAATGTATTATATGGGATCGGTGAGTATTCAGCAACAACAACTGTTAATGACACATTAGACATAACAAATGAATTTGTCTATTTAGGAGTTACACAAGTAAATATTACTCAAATTAGAGTTAGAGGAGATTTAGATGGGAATTCTATTAGAAACCTAACAATAGGTGGTAATAATTTTGGAAATCATTCTAGTAATGAGTTTGGTGATAATTATAATGAAGTAGGAACTGAAATTTATTCAGTTAACAATACTGTGGAAATAGAAGGAGGCATAATAAACATATCATACACATTAGATGAAGAAATAGACAGCACATCCACTGCAACTACATTTGCAGATATGAATGGAAACAGCTGTGAAATAGAATTAACTATAGAGGCTACTCCCGTATTAACCGCCAACTTATTACAATCTCCCGATTTTACTCTTAACAGAACAACCATAGACAATATTGATGGAGGTTTATCATTTGATAGTGATTTTAATACACGAATAAATTACCAAACACCATGGATAGACATGCCCTTTCCTGTGGGGTTATACAACATAGCTCCCACATTTACTTCGGGGGCTAATTCACCTAAAAGTATAGTAGACTTCTCACAACAACCTACTGCATCAGTTAGTATGAGTGTAACCCCTCCTACTGAAATCACAGATGTAATACATGAAATAGAAACACTTGGGTATAGTGACCAAGGAACTACTACATCAACACGAACTGTTTTATATGGTGATGCTCACACAACTAGAGCTAATTCTTCATCATTTGAAGGTCATGAAAATGCAGACTTATATGCTCAACGCTCTGTAACTAGATTTAGAGTAAGAGGAAAAATAAAAGACCCATTTGGTATTGTAACCTCTTCACCTAAATTTCAACTTAGAAAAAACAAATTAGTTAATTTTACTAATACTTCTACTAATTTTACTAATGGGTTAATAACAATAGTTCCCTCTATAGAAGAAAATACAACAGAAAATGATAATTTAATTTCTCATAGTGTATCAAAATACGTAAATGGAAATTTAGAAACAACCTTTACATCTTCATGGATAGGAGAAAGTGTAGCACTAGACTCTAGTAATTATGGAGGAACTGAAACAAGTAAAAATACAGTAAATAGTACTATTACTTATAGTGTAAATGACTTTTCAACTTTTATTACAAATAATGGATTTTCAAATAATGAAATGACACCTACTTCATTAGATATTACAGACACATTACCACCTGAAATTACTAATATATCATACCAAGCAGAAACATTTGGATATAGTGAGGTACCTAAATCAGATAATTCTATAATACGCACAATATTATATGGTGAAAGTACAACTAATGCAGACACAAGTAGTGTAAGTTGGGGAGGGACAAATCATGTTAATTCAACTATTTACGCTTCACATTCAGTTTCAAGATTTAGAGTAATGTATGACTTAAAAGAACCTATAGGACCTTCATCTAATGAAACGAGTAACAAAATTAGACTTACTGACACATCAAACAATTTAAATTATGACTCTTCTCCTTTTAATTTAAATACAGGATCAAATGAAGCTAGTAATGTGGGATATAATAGTAGTTTTAATTTAACATCATCCTACACTTCTTCATGGGTAGGAATAAAATTACCTAGTGAGATTAAAACTGGAAATTATTTTGATAACTCATTATCATACACTGAAATTACTTTAAATGTAGTGGGAGAACAAGATGCTACTAGAACCAAAAATGTTAATAATTCCAGTCATGATTTAACAATACAAGTTAATGACACTCCTAATGTACTTTATAATTTCCCTTCAGCATCCACAAAGGGTGAAACATTTGGAAATTCAAATGAAGAAATTAACACAATAGACCCCACAATTATTGATTTTACACTCATCTCGGGGGAAAACATAACCAGAACAGAAGTAGGTGATTTAGATGCTACTTTTGCTGTTGGTTCAGTTACAAGATTTAAAATCAAACCCCATATAATAGAACCATTAGGCCCCGCACATGGTATGTTTATTGCTAAAATAAAAGCAATACAAAATGATGGTACTGATGAAATTTATACTAATAATATTGCTTTTATGGAAAACGTCAATTCCATAACTCATGGATATGACGAACAATATAGAAGAACAGCATCATACAGTTCTCCTTTTACTGGTATAGGATTATCTAATTCTATAGGAACTTACTGGAAAATCGAAGGCCATGCCTTAAGTGTTTTCTTACCAGAGGGAGAGGGTGATTATCATAATGGTTTTAGTGAAAATGTTGATAGCTTTGTAGACTTTACTACTTTAGAGGTACTTGAACCAGGAGGGGTTAATGTAAATAATTTTAAAATAGAAGTAGAAACATACTCAGGATCCAATACTGTAGAAACGGGAACGCGCACAGTTAATATACTTCACGGTAAATTAGAATCAGAAACAAATTCTACTACTAATAATACTTACCCAAATATAGAAAGTAAACAACAACTAGTAAGAGCACGAATTAAATCATCAATAACAGAACCCAATACCCCTAACCCAGGTCCCCCTATTAAAATATTAATAGGAGATGAAAACACAGAAAACACAGAACTAATATTATCAGGTAATTTAACTCAAGTAGGTTCTAATCCTACTAATACAACAATCCCAGATTTAATAGGAAGTCCCTTAGGAACTGCTACCACTACTAATACAGCGGGGGATACTATAACTACCCACTACACTTCAAGTTGGTTCCCTATTACTTTAAAAGCTAGTAGTTCTGAAGGAATACCCGAAACTAAACAATACACTTTGTCTGCCTCTATTATAGAATTAAACAATAATTCATATGATTTAGATTCAAATGATATTATTCTTAATGTGTCAGGAGCACAATCAGCATCTTTAGATGTGTTTATAGAAAAGGCAACACGCTCAAATCAATCAAATAACAACGACCTACTGTCGGGTAATGCAATTACTGGATTTACTATTAAATACATTGAAGAAGATTATAATGGAATAGTAGGAATACTTCAAGAAGATGTAAATACATTTAGTGAAGTTTCAACAACTAACTTTAGCGAAATTGCAGATCTACAACAAACTAACGATACTTTTACCTTAACTTCAAATAATGTAATTTCTCAGGCTCACCAATTAAAATCTTCAATAAAAAACCCAGAAAACCAATTTAGTAATAACACTTCTTTTACTAATTACACTTACACAGTAGGTTATGCAACTTTTGGAGGTTCCCTAACAGGTACAGATGGTTTAAATGGAACTACTTTTGATGGTAATAATTATCAAGTAAGTATTAAATTAGATTTAGGTGAGGATATAAATGATAGAGTAGCTATTAATCAACTATACATAAGAACCCGACACCATCGAGTTGATCCTGATGATCCTCAAGTATTAGAAGAAATGTGGGTCTATGGGTCTAATGAAAATCAATCAGCTAACAGCACAATGACTCTACTAAATAGTAATCAATATTTAGGTGTAGACTTTAATAAAGATGGGGTAAGAAATTACCAAACATTAACTAATTTAGCCACAATCCCTTATAGGTATTATAATATAATAATTCATTGTCTCCCGGCAAATGCCTTCAACTCCGGCACTCAAACTGATTTAAAAATAGAATACATTGAAGCTAATTCATTGTTGGACCCCCTAGCTTTATTCCAATTTACAGGTTCGCTTAATATAACACAACCACCTTACAGAATTTCAAACAATCATAATACATCAACCGAACTTAAGGTAGATCCAACTACAACAGGTAATTTTGCATATAATAATTATTCGGTTAGCCCTATATATGAATGGAAAATTCCAATTTCTGAAATTAGTAGTGTGGATTCAGTTCCTCTAATATTTACTTTATCAGCCACAGCTTCTGAAACAGGTCATAATATGGGGGATGTTGATGCTGCTACTGTGGCTTCTAAATTTTCAATTTTATCACAACAATCAAATGGTGTTTTAAATGAATTTAATATTACCAACATTAGTAGAAGTATTAACCAATCCCAAACAAATAACTCCTTATACTATTTAATACCTTTAAATTTTGAAAAAAGAATTTTACCAAGCGGCAGCTTTGAATATTATAAAGAAAGTGATTTAGTTAATGATAACACAACAATAAAAGAAGTAGACAATGTCTTTACAACATACAATAACATTCCATATTACTCAAATTTAGAAATAGGTAATCAAAGAATCAGGAATGAATATACTATGTCATTCCGCACACCCAATAATTATGGAAATTTAGCAGATTATACTTCTTCGTATGAGGAAGGAGTTGAGATTTTAACTTCATCTCTTAACCCAGCTTTTGGGTACGCAGACTTTGGAACATTGGAAGTTAAATTTAATGGAGAAACAGTAGCAGGATATGATTTTGGTTCAAACTTTAATACGAACCCCACAATCCAATACGAAAATTCGTTAATCCAAAATACACCAGAAACTGCCGTTTTATGGAAAGACACAGATTCCTTTCGTAATTCAACTACCCGCAATGTAGTAAAAAATATACCATTTACAGGAACTACCTCTGGACGTCTTATAATTGAAAGAATTCGTACATATGCCGACCAATTCACCCCATTTATAGATGAAAATGACATTTATTTACCTAATGGTCAACAATCATACACTGCTCATATACAAATAGACGACAAAGGCAGAGACGGATATAACACTTTCCAACTTGTCCATAATGTAACCTCCACACACACTGAAAGTTCAGCTATTGTAGATTGGTATTATGATGATGGTGATAAAACAACAGGATTATTTTCAGGAGGTAAATTTGGTTTATCTAATATGTTTAACAATTCAAACAACGAAGATAAATTTGAAGACCCTATTGGAGCCACATCAGGAGAACATAGTGTGGACAATTTCTTAAGCTGGAGTTGGGCTGAAGGATATGATGATTCTTCTTTAATACAACTTAGTGGTGTAAGTTACCTTCAAGATGGAGCAGCAGTAATAATACACATTTCCAACAGCCTCCATCAAGGAATCCAAGGAATGGCATTAGGGACTATAACCACAAGTTCTCTAGCACAAACAGTTTTATTATCAACAGGATCCATTTCATACGCCGCAATTATATCAGGTTCTAATGAATATAAAATTCCAACTTCAGGTGATGATAATCCTTCTAGTGTAGGATTAGAAAATTCAGTAAATAACTTAAATGGCTTTCAGTGGTTGAATAATGGGGGCAATCCTGTACCATCAGGAAGTTCATTAGCAACTTTAGACATCTTAATAAGTTCTTCTAATGTAGGTGCACCTGTATTAAAAGATTTGAGAACATACTCGGTATCTAACCAAAGACTACCAAATCATCCTGGTATATTTCCCAATAATAGCTCCCAGATTGATGATAGTTCTATATTTTTTAATAATTATTTAGGACATACAGTAGGTTTTCAAACAACATTTTTTGGGGGAATATCAGACAATCAAACTAATGATCCTGAAAAATTAAAAATAAACTTCCCAATAGCATCTTACATAGACACAGAAAGCATTGAGGGATATAGAGAAAGCACAGAATCTGAAGAATATTTCTACACAGAAACCTTCAGATGGGAATATCTATCAACATGGGGTGAAGATAATGAAGCATCAATAAAACAAGACAGAAATGGAGACTACAGTTATTTTTTAGACCCTAATAATAATAATTACCCTTCTCATAAACACAATAATCATGATGAACTAAAACAATCTATATTAGGTCAACTTATTTCTAAAGCTTGGAATAATGCTAACTCGGAGTTAGCTAAAATACCAGTATTAAACCAACCATATCACACCCCACATAAAAATTTAGAGGGAATTAGCTCTGGATTTAGAGACCAAAGGTACCATTTAATAACAAACCACCCTTTATCACGTATCAACCCAAGTCAAACCCAAAATTATGGCTCCACCTATTGTAGAGCTTTTAAAATACCATCTAATGATGGGGCAGGAGGGTATGCAGGAGATATTACTTCATTTAAAGTTAAAATAAAATTTATAGGAAGAAAAAGTAATCTATATAACCCCAATATATCAGCCCCACTTTTGGACCCAGGAGTTAGTGGACCACATCAATTATCTATAATTCAAAACCAAATATATAAATCCTTTACCAACACCGCATTTGATGGAAATGAATTACAACTTGATGGAAGAATATTTAAAATTGATGTAAGAATCCCTGGCCCCATAAGTGACAGCCCCAATAGTAATACCGCAGAAGAACCAGGTACAGAATGGGGAACTATGTCAGGAGGAAGCTACCTTTTTGGTAGTGGACAAACAGAAAAAGATTGGCAAGCTTGTGGGGATAGTGATGTAGAATTTAAAGGAGCAGCAAATTATTTAAATGATCCTGCATTATTGGATGGTATGAACAACCCATTATACCAAACAGAAAATAATAAAATTCCATTTATGAACAAATATGATGTTAATAATTTTCTATTAGCGTCTGCATTTTATAAAAAACAAGAGGTTGATCCTAACTTTAACACTAACGTTTTAATGTATGATAGAGTTAAAGTAAAAGAAACCTTAATATTTGGTTCACAATCTCAACAACCATACCAACAACACCAAATAGATGATGGGTCTCAAACACAAGAACAAGTTAACCAAAATTTTTCTGCCCAAACAGGTCCCTTTGCAGACATAGTAAGTAATGGTGGTCAAATACCAGGAGGTAGTGTAACTTATAAACAGGAGATAGCTGAAATCACTTTCTCTACAGGAACTGTATATGACCCTACTGACCCCTCAAATCCAAAATATAAAGTAGACAATATTGTTGCAACAATATTTGGTGGTAACCGTATAGTTGTAGAATACCCTGATAAATCCGAATGTTACTTTTACTTTGGATCTCACTCTAACCCCAACCCCCAAGCATTCTCAACAGGTGAAGCTGCATATGAATACCGTCTTACTAATAATCCTACAATTATAGATATAGACAGTGATATAGTAGATATAGGGGGAGTGGACACAATATCTAGCTTTGCTTTAGCTACTTTATTAAATAATGCACTTAATGAAAAAAAAGAGGGGTTGGCAGTATTATCAAATCCCTCAGATAATGAGTATGTATTAACCATAACTAGTAGGGGAGTTACTAAAAGTAACCTTCACTCTCTCAATATTAATATACTCCAACCATTTACACAATTCACTTCAACAAATGTAAATGGTGGTTTAAGTCATGATTATAATTATTATTATAATGAAATAACCTTTACACCAAATTTTGGTTTTTCTGATTTAAAACATACTAATGGAGTATTTTTACTTAGAATACAAGAGGCACATGATTCTAAAGGTGGTGCAGAAGGAAAAGTTGCTTCTATTTCAATTGATTCAATTGAAATCATAAATGACAATTAAAAGATAAAAATGGAAAACTCAAAAAATCTAAACAATTACCTTACAGCTAGTAAGTTACCTTTTAATGAAACTGAAAAAAACGCAATCGCATTTAAAGGATTATATAGTGTTCAAAACACTTCTACTTTTAAAGAAGAAATTTCTGATGAGGCATTTAGTAAATCTTTTCCTGTATACAACGATGATATTATAACTAACGCATCTCAAATCCCTTTTAACCCTACAACAATTAATGATATAAACCCATACAAAAGAAAAGTATGGGTAATGGGTGAAAATTTAGAATATGACACTAAAACACAATATGTTTCGGGTAGTGTAGTTTACGACCCTATTGAAAGACTATATAGAGGTTATTTTTCAGAATCTATAAATCCAAATGGTAATCCTAATATAGAAGAAATTATAATGCCCCTAACTAAGGTATATGGTAACAACAACCAGTATTATGTTGCCTTTGCTAAAGAAAATATGACTCATAATGAGTTTAAAACTATTTTCTTTAATACACCCAATGAACCTGATGGTATTATTAATTATAAACATATAAGTAGTAATATTATAGCTGATAAAGTTCAGGGTATTTCTGATAATAAAAAAACATTTAAACCCGGTGACCCTGTCCCCACACTTCCCAACCACTTTCCAAATGGGGCTCCTGGTTCTACATTGGTTTATTTAGACCCCACTTTAGGCAGTGAAAAAATACCTATAGAACGAAAAAACGATACCCCATGGAATAATGTAAACATCACATCAGATTTTAGGGTAGAAGATGAAGCTTCATCTAACATTCTTTCAAACACAGGTTCATTTGAGGGAATAGGTTCATATTTAACAAGCTCATATTTCATAAATTCACATGTTGGGAATAATGTATTTTATACAGAATGGCTAGCAACTCCTACAGTAGGTGTGGCTGCTATATTTTTCTCAGGAAGTGGTGTTACTGATGGTGGTATTAAAAACTTTACAGTAGGGGATCATAATTTTGGAAATTTTAATTATTCGGAGGGGTGGTTTACCTCTGAAGGTCCTGATGATACAAGAACAACAGATGGCCCCCCAGGTTATTTTGCCAAACAATTTGATGTAATAGATAACCCAACATACACAGTTGATCAATATAATGATTATATTGATAATATAAAAAATAAAGAAGGTGCTAACCCTAATGATCCTATTTTAATTGATCTAAAAAATATAATGGGTCTTACTAGTGGGTCTAAACCATATTCTTCTGACCCTGACACTCAGGGTTTAGAGGGAACCTTATACCAATCTGTAAATTTAAATTTAGAATCACTTGAAAATCTAACATACCACCCCAATGTTAATGTATCCTTTACAACAGAGGGTACAAATACTAATGCCAAATTCCATTATTGGATTAAATTTTATAAACCCAAACACTATAGAGTAGATGGAGGGAAAATAAATCTTGCTATTGGTGACTCATCTCAAAGGTATGAACGAGACATGTTTTTAAAGCTACCTAGTGGATCATCAGATATAACTGCAATTGATGCATCACCCGAAGCAGCACCCGCCACAGACCACAAAGGTAATAATATAAAGGGGACAGGTTTCAAGAAAAACAGAAGAGTTACTTTAAAAGAAGCAAGTAGTCAACAAATATTTATAAACAGTGAATACATTTTAAAAAACTTTATTTCTCCCTTTAAATTTGGGTTAAATTATAATATTACACTTAGTGAAACTAGTTTACATGGTAATTCTCAGGATACCCCACTAATGACTTATCCCCCAACACCTGAGTTTGCAAGAGTACAATATCCAACATCTGATGAACTCTCAGAAAACAAACCTTTGGCTTATAGTCAGAACCCACCTACTGAAGTATTAACTTTAACTTCTTTTGGGGGTCGTCAAGGATTTGGAAATTGGGCAGAAGGTAATCAGATAGAAATTGACCAAAGCTCTAATAGTAATGAAAATCACCCTCAAAAATCAAAGGGGGGTATATTATTTGATTATAAAGAAGGTAGTGTGTTTGTAGGAGTACCTACAAAAGGTAACGACAATTATCCTACCTCCTCATCCCCCGACATTTCTCTTCATCCATCACCTATATGGATGAGAGCTTTTAGATATGTGGGCCCAACAGGTTTTTCAGCACCCTCAGGATCTAACAGTCAATATGAAAATTTAACTATATCAGCTAATGTAATTTCAGCCTCCCATATAGATACTAAGGTTTTAAATATAGATGGAGTCTCAATTACTTCATTAGAAACTACTGATGTTTCGGGTAATTCAAGTTTTGGTAGTGGTCCTTCTGACATCCATACATTTAAGGGCAATTTTGAAATAACAGAAAGTGTGTACGTTGATATGAAAACCTCCTTTTTAAGTATCGGAGGAAATAATGCTACCGTTACACTTTTAGGAGGAACTGATTTAGATGTAACTAGCGGAAACATTAGTGTTGGTGGTGGAGACATTACTGTAGATGGAAATATCACTGCATCTAAATTGTTAGTGGGTGAAATAAACGATTTAAATGGAACCATAACAGGTTTTCTTCCATACACAGGAAATGCCATTATTACTGGATCTTTATTAATATCAGGATCCACCCCCTTTATACACTTATCTGAATCCAACACAGGATTAGGTGATGGGAAAATATATAATTTAGGTGGTAATTTATATTGGGGTAATACTTTAATTGGAAATGATAATAATACGTCCGGATTGTCTGCAGACCCTTCTCCATCTTTAATTTCTAATTTAAATTTAAATGGGAAGAATATAACAGACATTTCAGCTGAAAGTAGTATAAACCTTAATGACAACGTAGGAACCCAATACATAAAAATATCAAATGATAAAATAAACTTTTCACCCACATCAATAATATCCCAATCCCGTGATTTTAATTCGGTTATTAACACTTTAGGGCAAACTATATTTGTAGGTGATGTAACTTTACAAAATAATGGAACATTATTAGGAACTGCAAGTGTGGCTGAAACAGCAAGTTATGCTTTAATTTCAAGTCAATCTATAAGCTCAAGTCATGCATTAACAGCAAGTTACATTGAATTAGGAAATGTTATTGTAGGAAACGCAGACACTGCAAGTTACATTGAGGCCACAAACATAGATGGTCAAGTAGGTTTTCCATTTACGGGGTCCGCAGCTATTTCTGGAAATTTAAGTTTAGAGGGTCTTAATGGAAATTTAACAGCCTCCGGTAATATAAGCGCAAGCGGTTTAATATTTACTAGCACATCAAATGCATCAGGTGTAAATTACCACACATTATTAATTGACACCTCATCTGGACAATTTTACCATACTGGATCGTATGGTGGAGGTGGTGGAGAGGGTACCATAGTAATAGCTAACAACGGTGGTGGTGGTAACCTAAATTCAATAACAATAGGAAACACTAATTTTAGTATTCCTAGTTCTACTAATGGCACATGGTATGAAGGGGGAACTTATTTATCATCCTCATTCCCTATTTTAATCTCAGAGAGTTTATCTATAGGTTCCCCCTATTCATCCTCAACATTAACGGTAAGTAGTAGTATTCTCATATCTAATACTAATGATACTATTACACCAGATTTAGAAGGTATATTAATACATTCTTATGGCACTAATAATAATACTATAGGAATTATAGATTTTAATTCTTCTACAAACACAGGAATAAAAATTATCAATAATGGATCTAATACTATTTTAGATGAGGGGTCTACACCTTCTGACACATTTAATATAACTCAGTATTCCCCCACTAACACATTAGGAACCTCCAAATTTACTATTAAAAATAATGGAAATATAGGGATTTTTAATAAACCCAATCCTACTTATGAGGTACACATTGGGGGTACTACACATTTTGATAAAGACATCAGTATAAATACAAGTAAATTTCTTAATTCATTTAAAAGTAAGTTTAATACTATACAAGAATACACAACCAATGCGGGTATTAATTTTATTTCTAATACTAAATTTACAAACTTAGATGCCCAAGCTGCTGTTATAGGTCGTAAAAGAGACATAGAATTAGGCTATCAAGGTAAAATATTAGACTTCTTTAATGACACAGACAATGAATATTCTCTATATGTTAGAAATGGAGCATTAATTATGGGTGGGGACATATTACCAGATGTACCCTCATTCCATTCTTTAGGTAGTAAAAGATTCCCATGGAAGGATATTCATGTAAACAAAGGAACTATAGTATTTTATGATGACAATTCAGAAGTGTCTAGTTCAGATGCTACCCCAATAGCTAAAATAGGAGTAGAGGGAACAACTGCACTTGAGTCTAAAATAGATTTTAAATTTGGGGGTTCATTAGATGAACCACTATCATCAGTTCAATTCTTTAATGGTGGGCCCACCGGTCAACAAGGTCAGATAGCTGTAAACACAAATGGGTTACATTCAACTTTATTAAGGGCAGAAGACCAATCTAGGGGGATATATGGTGCTGATTATGTAGCAGGTAGTATAGTTCAAAAAGGATCAGGTAGTTTTACTATATTATTAGATGCTGATGACACAAATGCAAATCGTTCTAAATTTAGTATAGA
>Ga0181388_1000250_pt1 | contig 18707 bp, 36 predicted proteins | sample 11SPOviralmetaG_FD_130120 | JGI IMG/M metagenome (GOLD analysis project Ga0181388, IMG submission 130120) | Marine viral communities from the oligotrophic San Pedro Time Series (SPOT) site, San Pedro Channel, CA, USA - 11 SPOT_SRF_2010-05-17 | ecosystem: Environmental > Aquatic > Marine > Strait...
ACTTCGCAATATTTATATTTAACTTTTGTTTCTCTATTTTAGCGTTTGTAGAGTATAAGTGTCTGTTGCAAGCCATAATAGCTAATACAGAACTTATAGACGCGTCAAACTTAGTTCGGTTGTTTATATCAAACCTTGCCCAGTCTTCTAATGTTCTATTAAAATACATATCGCCACATCCTTCGCTGTTAAACCCTACGTTTTTTTCTATATAAGATTCTATAGCAGCAGCGTGTGACTGCTTCATATCTTGCGAAGAGTTAGGTATACCACCTATTTCTTTTTCTGTTACAGATAACTTACTGTAAACTTTATCAGGCCTGTTCATTGAAAAGCCTCTATAACCTCTTCTTTTAAAATGGTATAATAGTCTTGGTTTATTATTTTCTGCTAGTATTGGCATGCCGTAAAAAACACAGGCCATAAGTACATCTTCAAAAAATATCTCAGCTGTTTGTGGCCGAGCAACATACTCTAAAAAAAAGCTATTAGCAGGCGCTTCTTCCATTGAATATTTTGTAAGTCCGTGCAACGCTCCGTTAGATCCTATGCCATCGACTGTACCTGATATATCGTAACTATCGCAACCAAACGCTCCAACGTGTTCGTTACCAGGAAACTTAATACCATTTTTAAGTCTTATTCTGTTTTGCATTTCTAGCTTTGGCACCCAACTAACTTTAAATCTTCCGTTTTTATTAGGCATAAATTCTACAGTACTATCTTTAATACCGTTTTTCCATTGAAACGAACCTAATGTTACAAGCGATGACTTAGTTATATCGTCGTTGTAATCTATTTGTTCGTATATTTTAGTTAGATTAAAAAGCGATTGTTTTGCTTCGTCTCTAAATGCATGACTTTCTGTTCGAGGAAACTGTCTGTAAAATTCGTTTAAACCGTCTTGATCGTTTTTTAAACCTTCTACTTCGTTTTCCCAATACTCTATTACTCCCTGTTCGATCTTGTCGCCAACTGCATCGAGTACCGTTTTGTTCGGAGTATCGAAGACAGGTGCTCCATACATATCAATATATCCTTCGTAGTTCCATTCCATAGGTATGAACAAAGAATATAATCCTGAGCTAGTCTGTCCATTGCGGTTTCTTTGTGTAATATCTGAGTCATAATAAAGCTTTTTAAAATTGTCTCCACCTTTATCTAATGAGTTGCTTGTTGAACCCATCATACACTTTCCAATAATCCTACTACCTAATCGTAAACAGGTTTTCGTAACCCTCCAGTTGTTGAGGATGTTCGTCGGCTTTTCCCATTTACCGCTCTCGTCGTGGACGAGTAGTTTGAGTTTCTCACCGTCGTACGAGTTGTCACCGGTGTTCTTCCAGTCGATCGTGGTGTCAAGACCGTCGAGCTCTCTAAGCGATTCGTTTGTCTCGAGCTTCTTACGGGTGTACTTTGTCGCGGGTACGCGATACGCGAGCTCTGTCTTTGGTCTGTCCATACCGTCCTGTATCGGCTTGAAAAAGAAGGGGTAATTAACCGATATTGGTACCACCTTGTCTGTAAACATCTTCTTCGCATCTGGTCCACTCTTAGATAGTATTCCATATCTAGAGTCAGAGGATATGGTTGCCAAGTTAACCACCTCGCCTGATGCCATAAATGAGAATCCAGATCGTCTATTCTTAAGGTAGCACAATCCATAACAACGGGCATCGGCCTTACAAGCCTCCCAGAATATATAGAATAATCTGTTTGACTCGCGAAAGTCTGGTTGACCGACATCAATTTTACTCCACTGCAGGTACATATAGTGAGTACCAGTAAGGTAAGTAGCAACATCTTTATTGTAAAACCAAAAACCCTTCTCTCTGTAAGTAAATTCATTATCGATGTAGTCATACCATTGTTCTTTAAATTCTTCAGGATATTCTTCCCAATCAAATACAGATTTTATTCTTTGAAGATCTTTAGGATATTCGGTATGTTGCCAAGCGTTAGATTTAAATTTTTTTACATCTACAGGTTTTGGTAAAGCTATTTTTAAATTTTGTATTTCATATACTTCACCTATCTCACCTGTTTTAGATATAACAACCATATCGTATTCTTTGTTATATCCGTACTCCCACTTCTTGTATCTATTTTTATTTTTTAATACCTTAGCTTTTACGTGGTCTTTTAGTATTTTTACCAGAGTTTGTTTGTAACTCATGTTGACCTACCCTCAGCAAAGCCTTTAAAAGTTTTTTCTTTAGTTTCTTTTTTAGGCTTTTCGTTTAACATTTCCTCTTCAAGCTGTATTCTAGTCAGTATTTCAAACGCATCGAATATAGCTAGCTTCTTAGTAGCTGCAGCATTTTTAAGTCTGTCAGCTGTTATGTCGTCTCCTGAATCTACAATAGGTTCCTTAGCTACCTTAATAAGTTCGTCCACAGCCTTTTGCCCAGCTTGGATTATATTCAACTTCGTCTCCTTTGTATTCATATTTAATTGTAATATCATTAGTGCGCATGCGATATAATCTGTTCTCATCTATGATAAACTCATATTCGCTGCTAGGGCTGAATCCAACTAGATCCCCCTCGTGTATTTTAAACGCTTCTAACGAGCTATTACCGTATTTTAGTATACCAATACGTTTTTGCTCTTTTTCATCGCTTATAATTTGTTTTTCTTTTCTAAGTATTGGCTTTACAAAACAAAAATTACCAGGTGCTTTCCACTGGTCGTTGTGCTTGTATAGAAATATTTGATCGTAATAACAAAAGTACATATCTTCTTTAAAATATGAGCTACTGTTTTTCTCATTACCTCTTACGTCGTAAAACCTTCTAAACACGTTATGATGAACTATAACCTCGTCTCCAATGCTTAAATCTGTGTCGCCTATTAAAGGTACTGACATTACAATACCTACGCGGTTAACAAACTTATGATCGTCCATTGTTGTGTTGATGATTAGTTTTTTATCACCAACTTCTACTTCATTTGTATACCTACCGTTCTTTGGTTGTATAATGAAGCTATATAAACTTTGCATTAGTACTCTAAATTATATTCAATTGATATAGCCATATTAGAATTAAACTTTTTCCAAGGTATGACTTCATTGTTTTTTTCGATGTATATATTATATGATCCGTCTTTTTGATCGTGCAATATATCAGATATGCAATGACCTCCGTAAACCTGCTGGCCTACGGAGTAATGCATTGCTTCGTTTTTATAATCAGTGCCAATACTTATTTTTCTAATCAGCTTGGCCATCTTCTTCTACGATTTCTTCGTAAGATCCGTCTTCAAGATTTACTGTAATCTTTCCGTACTTTTCTTCTAACTCTTCATTAAGTTTCTTTGACTCACCAACAACTTCTGCAAAAGCATGAAGTAGCTCGTGTTTTTGAGCTTCAATAGCCCCTATGTCAGACAACAGTCTAGCCTTAGCACCTTGCTGGGCTTTTAATTGTTCTAACTCTTTTTCTTCAATTTTAGCACTCATTTTTATTTGATTTAATTATTATTTAATTTACTATATACTAATCACTTATAATAAGGTTTATTTACCTTTAAACAAGCTTGTGGCTTTCTCTGTTGTGCGTCCACCGAAGTAAGCCAGAACAACTGCCATCATTACTTTTTCAAAAGTATCGTTCCATAACGCGTTTATTTGAAAAGGCACACTCTCAACACTATCTAGTATTCCAGCTAAAGAAAATATAGTAATACACCATACTAAAACTAGTGGGCGTACATTTTTAGAAAGCCAAGAATCAGACATTGAGTCTGCTTGCCAGCGAGTTGTTATAGCTTCTATTTCTTTATTTTGTTGCTCGTATATAAGCTGTTGTAGTTTTATTTTATCTTCTACACTTACGTCAGCTTTTGTTATTTCAGCAATTGCTTCTTTAGGTGACATAACACCTTGTAGAACATTACCAAGAGCCGGATTAATTACACTAGCAGCTCCCATTAAAAGCTTACCGACAGTAGTGTCTTTAAATTTCTTTTTTGGTTTACTCATTACCATTTAACTTTATTAGCCCAGTAAGCTGCACTTAGTTTACCTTTAGCTATGTTTTTTCTATGTCTAGCTTTAAAGCTTTTGCGTCTTGCTTTTTGTTTTGCTGACTCACCTTTTTTAGGCTTACCAGCTGTTGTAACGCCTTGCTGGCCAAATCTAATAATTTTTTCTATACCACCAGAGCAAGCCTTTACTACGTGGGACTTAGTTCTATGTTTAGGTGTTCTTCTAGGCTTATTACAAGCCATTTTACTTTTGTTAAGTTTAGCCATTTTATAAGAATTTATTTTCTTGGTATTTTATACCAAAAAAGCTATGTACACCTTCGTCTTGTATTTCTATAGCTTTTTGTTTCCAACCATCAGGGTGATCTGCTTTAACAATACCTCCGTTTTCATCAACAGTATCTTTTAAATCCCACATAACATCTAGGTGGTATTTTTCACTAAAAACTGGTGATTTAATTTCATCACCAGCTTCATTATACTCTCCTTTTTCTAAAACAATATTACCTAGCTTAACTATAGAGTGGCTGTGTGTTGCAAATTTATTTCCTTCTTCATCTATAAAAATGCCAAGAGACTCAATTTTACCTAAAGCCTCAGCTTTGTTTTCAAACTGATATTTTCCAATTTTCATAATTATGTTGTTAGAGCTGTTAGTTGCGCGTCTGTTAAGGCTTCTTTGTATACTGCAACGCATTTGATTTTGCCAAAAAATTTACTTGTGCCGTTAAATCCGTTATCAAATTGCAAGCTTGACAAGTCTGGAATTGTCACACTTGTATCTGTTGCTTCTTCACTTCCGTTTATATATAAGCTAAGGTCGTTTAATTTGTGTTTTATAGCAATTTTGTTAAACGCGGTAAGATCTGTAACAGTTGGTAGCGCTATATGATTTGGAATAGCGTTGCCATTGTTTACTGAACTTATAATTTGATTTTCCGTAGAACTAGTGCTAATAACTATTCTCTCTGTTTGAGAGTTGTCAGACAGTGAAATATTCATTGTGCCTGGAGTTTTTGTAAGAGCCGCAAGCTCTACGTAAAATACTCCTTCTCCCCCACTACCACCATTCATTAAATCGCTTGAACCCGAATTGTTGCAAACGTCTTCGTTTCTTGTTACGGTGCTTCCACTTGTTGGTATGTATGAAGTTGCATAGTTTTGCGCTGCACTTGCTTCACATTGTAAACCAAAAAGATAAAGTCCGTTAGTTCCGTCGCGTGTCACATTACCACTATTATCTAAAGATGCTAATCTAATTCTTATAGCGCCTGTTAGGTCTGTTGTTGTTTTAAAAGTAATTTGACATCTATACCAACCATTTCCGTAATCTTCTATTTTTGCAGTATGATTACTATTTATAGTTCCCAAAGTTCCATTTGATATATTAAACCAACTAGTACCACTTCCAGAACTATCAAAATTTATATTTTGCAAACACAAAAAATTACTAGTCAAAGCTTTTTTTGCAAATATTGACAATGTATTAAAGTCATTTGATGTTACATTTGTCGAATTAATATTAATTTGTGAATTATTACTTCCGCCAAGGTTGTCATCTTTTAAAAGCCAAGCGTTATTTGTGCCGTCTGGTGATATAGCTTGTTGTGAAGTTAAAACTGCTTTTACTAAACTAGGATCACTACTTGAATTAAATACATCTCCTTGTGTAAAGTCGTTAGAATATGTAGCAGTGTTGGTTGATTGTGGTTCGAGCAAAAGATGCCCTGTTCCACCTAAATAATCTATTCTTGGCAAGTTAGTGTCTGTAACATCTTCTATAAGTCCTTGTTCGTTTACTCGTGTGGCAATTGTGCTTCTTGTAAAGTCAAAGCTGCCATTTTTTACAGCAGTTCCGCTTGTTGGTATGTAAGACGTTGCTTTACTGCCTCTTTCTGCTTGTGCGCCAAAAACAATAACCTCACTTAAAGAAGAACTGCCTCTAAAATCAACGGCATAAAAATTAGCCACTCCAGTAGAGTTTGAAGAATTTACTTCAAATCTTTGCCAATCTTCTGTAAGTGTAAAAAGATTATTTGTGTTTGAATTATGACTTAATAAATTGACCGTACCGGTTCCGCTTACTGTTTTAGCAAAAATTGACCTTGTTGTTGTAGTGGTCATTCCCGCACTATCATATAAATAAGGTTGTGAACTTCCGGTTTTTGTTAATTTGTAAGCGTTGCTAGTTCCATCTGGTGCTAAAAAGCCGCTTTGTATTGATATATCACTTCCCCCACTCCATTGACTAAAATCTTCGGAATAGTCTAATAAATTTTCTCCACTAGCTGGTTTAACACTATTTAAAAGCCCATTGTCATAAGCTGTCGGTGTTAGTAATATACTTGCTTTTTCTAATAAATCAGTTAAGTTGCTCATTATGAAATTTTTTGTAAATCAGTTAACTTATCAGTAGTAAAAGCTACATTTTCAAAATTTGTAGATCTTAGCTGAAGTTCATTTAGTAAATTCCTTACCTCAGTTCCAACCGCACTACGCGATGAGTTATTAACTAAACTTGTTTTAATATTTAATAATGACATACTATTTATTTAATTTATTAATAAATTATTTTAACCTTAGTATAGTGCTATAATGTCGTCTGCAGTAGTTCCAAGTGCAAAAACTCGATCTACCTGTATAGGTAAAAAAGTTCCAGATGGTACATTTTGAAACAATACAGCTCTGTATATTTCATATGCTTCATTTCCGTCAGGAAAAACATCTGAAGCCGAGTTAGCAACATCTACTAAACTAAGCGTAGTAAGACTATCAATACCGGCTATAAAAGCAGCCGTGTTATCTGCGATGTTTACAGCTATGTCTCTTTTTTGAATATGAGTACCGCTTGAATTTTTAAATGCCACAAAATCAGCTGATGAGTCTACAAGTTTATTAGCTGTATTGCCATCTGCCGCGCCTGTTGCTACTGGATTTGATTGACCCGACAACAACACACAAAGATCGCCAGCTGTTCCAACGTATAATCCAGCTTTGTTATGAGCATGAACACCTGTTAGATCACCTAAATGCCTTATGTTATGTGTAAAATTAATTGCAGCACTACCTTTAGTACTTGCGTCTTTAAGTACTACAGCCTTATCAACAGTTTCAACACCTTGTTTCTCCCTGTAGTTAGAGCCTGATTTAAAAGCGTCATTTGGTATAATATCTCCGTATGCCATTTTGTTTTTATTTTATCTAGTTTTATCTTTATTAATTAGTTCTATTGCTTTTTTCATTACTTTGTCAGTGTAAGTTTTACCTTGCATGATTACGTTTCTTTGTTTACTTGTAGGTAAGTCTTCTTGACCTAGTAATATTCTATATATTTTGTTTATTAAAAGCTTGCACTTAACCGAAGTTTTGTACAAGCTGTATTTTTGTGTTGTATTATTTCTGTGTCTCCACACTGTTATCCAACCTTCTCTTACAAGTCTTTGCCATCTTCTTTTGTCCCAAGAATATGTATAAGTACCGTTTAAAAAGTCTTGACGTGTGAATAAATCCATACAGTCAAAATAAATTAAAAGCTCTAGATCAGCATCGTTTAGGTTGTTGTTTTTACAAGCCCATTTTCTTACGATGCGATAATGCTTAAATAAGCCAATGTCTTTAATATCTTTGGCCTCTAGCTTTCTCATAGAACTATAACGACATCTTGCTGCTTTATAACTAATAGAACTTCTTCGTCTATTTCTATATTAAATCCAGCATGCTTGTCATAATATATAGTATCACCTGCTTTAACTCCGTTTACCAGATCTCCAGCAGATTTAATAATACCTTTGCGGTATCTTATGTCTTCTTTAATCTTATCAGTCAAGAGTAGCCCACCTTTTGTTTTAGTAGGCTTTTCCTTGATTTCTTCTATTACTAAAAATATACCTATAGCTTTCATTACTCTCTCATGTTATTAATTACACAATCAGTCGAGAGTATCGTAGTTGCTACAGATACTGCGTTTTTTAATGCAGTTTTAGTAACCAATACTGGATCTATAATACCAGCTTTAATCATACTAACTGGTTTTCCTGTAACTACGTTTATACCCCAGCCTTTTTTACCTGTAAGTATATCTGTGTCTAAACCAGCATTGTTTAGTATTGTTTTATAAGGCGATTTAATTGCCTCTATAAATATTTTTTCACCTTCAGTTTTACCGCTTAGCTTTTCCGCGGCATTAAGTAAAGCTATACCACCACCAGGCACTATACCTTCTTTTACTGCTGCTTTAGTAGCGTGGATCGCATCATCAACACGATCTTTCTTTTCTTTTAGTTCTACATCAGAGTTAGCACCTACAGTTATAACCGCTACGTTTCCTGATAATACGCCTAAGCGCTCTTGTAGTTTCTCGGTCTTTAAACTGGGTGTATCGCTATTGAGTTGATCCTCTATAGCTTTAATTCTTTCTTTTGCAGCCTCCGGTATGCTTTTTACTTTTAAAACTGTAGACTTATTGTCTGATACAGCTTTTTCACACTCACCTAACACATCAGGAGTTATAAGATCTATATCATCTCCAAACTCTTCGTTAATGTGAGTAGCGCCAGTTACTGCAGCAATATCATCTAAAAAGTCTTTTTTCCAGAAGTTAAATCCTGGAGGCGCGACTACATTAGCTTTTATATTGCCTTTAATTTTATTCATAACTAAAGCACTCATCGGCTGTTTTTCAAGCTCACCGATTATAAGTATGCTTCTGTTATTTTGAACGGCATATTCTAATACTGTTTGTATTTTTCTTACCGTTGTTATCGGTGATGACACCAATAGTACTAGAGGTTTTTCTAGTGTTACATTTTGTTTAGTTACGTCTGTTACAAAGTTTGGATTAGCAAACCCTTGATTTATCTGAGAACCAGATACAACTTCAACACTTGTTTCTTCAGCGCCGTCTGAGTTCATAAAAACAGTACCGTTTTTACCTACTTTTTTAAACGCTTCACCTATAATAGAACCAAGCTCTGTATCATTGTTAGATGATATTGTAGCTACTTGGTCAATCATATCGCCCTCAACCGGTATAGATACTTTATCTAAGTACTCTACAGTTTTTTCGTATGATTTGTTTATATCGTTTTTAATGTCTCTTAGAGAGCTTTCATAGCCTTTTGCTTGTTCTAGTATTGAGTGAGCTAATACTGTAGCGGTAGTTGTACCGTCACCAGCCTCGCTTACTGTTTTTCTAGCTGCTTCTTTTATTAAGGTTGCACCTATGTTTTCTACTGGATCGTGCAAGTTAACTGAGTTAGCAACAGTTACACCATCTTTAGTTATCATAGGTCTTCCCATGAAGTCTTCTAAGATTACACATTTACCGCTAGCTCCTAATGTAGAGCTAACGGCTTGTGTCAATTTGGTAATACCAGCGAACACTTTATCTTGAGCATCACTGCCAAAGTTTAAGTGCTTCACTATTTCTTGTGAGTTTTGCATTATATTAAATTAGATTAAATTGAAATTACTACTTAAATGTTTTAACTACTTTTGGGCCTTTTAAATAGTCGAGCTTTTTTGTGTAATGCTCAACTGAACTGTCAATTGCTTGCTCAGCGCCTTCAATAGTTTCTCGACGAGTAACGTCGATCCAAGTCTCTTTATTAGGGTCTTGGTACTCGGTTTGATAAAATCCATTAGGTAGCTGCACTATACGCCAACTGGCTTTATTAGATACATGCTCCCATAATTGTTTGGTTTCATCGGATATTTGTGGTTGACTACTCCACGATTGAGTCTGATAATAAAACGTCATAGTTTTTGGTTTAATTGTTATTATTTGGTTTGCACTTTCCCGTGCCGGGTTTATTTTTTGGCTTTATGCTTTTTTCTTATAGCTTCTTTACCTCTTTTAGCTATTGCAGCTTGTTGAGGTTTACCAGCAACTTTAGCTCGTTGCTCTAATACGGTTAGTATTTGTATTTTTCTAGCAAATGGTTTTTTAATTCTTTTTACTTTAGCTACTGTAGCTCTAGCGTCTGCGGGTGTTTTGAATTTAATACTTACTGTATCTTTTGGGTTTTCATCAGTATATAAACGTCTTCCGCTGCCTTTTGGTTTTTTACCAGTACCTTTTTTAGGATCTGGTTTCTTTTTTCTAGGCATTACTTTTTGTGCAGTTTCTGCATTGGAAAGTTAAAAGACTGACTAGCTCCTTTATGTGGCTTATATCCTCCAGCGGGATTTTTCATTAACTTAGGCACACCTTTACCAGACTTCATCCAGTGATAACCTTTTGGTGCTTTTACTTTCATATTACTTTTTTTTATGCATGTTAATAAACCAGTTAGCTAGCTGCTTGTCTCTAGACGTAGCTGTTTTTCTAGCTTTAAGTTTTCTAGCTTTAGCTATAGTTACATCTCCGCCATATAACTTACTTATTCTAGCTTTTAAAACACCTCTATATGTTTTACCTGGCTTTTTCATTATTTATTATTCTCTTCTACGTGGTATAAAGCGCCCGTATGAAACAAGATCATCAACGACAATTTTTTCTAGCGTCGCTGTTTTACCTTCAGTAAAAGGATCTAAAATATTAATAACTTGTAAACTAGATAAACGAACTCCTACTTGTGTTCGTGCCACTTTTATTAATTTGCTAACAGTTAGTTTATTAGGATGTGCATTATTTATTGCTAAAATAAGCGCGTCAGGAATTAATCTATCATTTATTCTTTTAAACTCAGCCGCTTTGTTTTTTACTAACTTTTGAAACTTAGATATTTTCTTTTTTTTAAGTCGCGTAATTCTACGTTGCTCTATACTCATTATTTTTTCTTTTTAGTACCCAATCTTTTATTTACTATATTTCTAGTTGTAATCATTTTACGGGCATAGCTAGGCCTTTTGTTTCTATTAAAAACAATTTGCTGATTTAAGCTACCAATAATAGCCCGCTTGTTACCACGCCTAGATTTAATAAGCCAAGTAGCAAGCGCTGCTGGTTTTAAATCTTTAAATTTACCTTTAGCATCTGCATACTTAGAATCTTTCCAAGTAGGTCTTTTAGCTGGCATTATTTTTTATTTTTGTACATTTTAGCTTTACCGTGATCCATTTTAGGCTTATCACTACCGTACATCATTGGCTTACTGCTATTGTAATCCATAGCCTTGGCCATTTCTTGAGCCATTTTTGGAAAATTGCTACTGTCTACCATTTTAGGCATAGCCATTTTAGCTCGTAGCGCAGAAAGATCTTTTCCGTCTATTATTCCGTCTTTATTCATATCTATTTTTTTCTGATTGCCCGTTAACAAAGGCTTATTGTGTGTTCCTGGCATAATATTATTTTTTACGTTTATATATTTCTTTTAGTTTTTGTTCTACTGATTTTTCCCAAGGAAGATCTCTTCTTCTAGTATCAATATGCTTCATGGGTATTGTTACCATTTTTTTACTACCTTTAGGTTTGTATTGATACTTGTTCATATCAAACTTCAATACACCATCACGTATTTGCTGCAAGTGTAATCGCTCATGCATTACAGCTTTAGCTTTTTGTCTAGCGCTAAGATTTTTATTAATCTCTATAACACCGTTCATATCAATAGTGCCCCAAACATTTTTAGGTAGCTTTTTCTCGAAAACTATAGACTTTTGCTCAGAGTGCTCAGCGTTAAAGCCAAGCACTTCTGGTATAGTTTTCATTTTAAAAGCCATAATTTAATTATGAAAATGGTGTAGCAGGAGCTCCAGTACACAGCAATGTACCTTCAACATGCCATTTATCTGCGGCTATGTTTGTAACCGTTACTTTACTACCGGCTCTACCTGTTGTAGTACCATTAAATGTTATTTGATGAAATTCATCAGCAACTTGAGTTGCAAAAGAAGCATTGGCATCAGAAGTATCTGTATCTACAGTAAGTACAGATCCAATTAAGTCTTCGTTTGTAGAATCAGCGCATTGTATTCTTTTAGTACCAGCAGTATCATCTAATACTATAAAGTTAAAATATACTCCAGTTAAATCACCACCACCAGAATCTGGTAAAGTAAACGTAGCAGCTGTGTCGGTAAATACAAAAGTTTCACCTGAGTCGTTAGCCGTTAGTGATGTATCACCAGTTATAGCTGTTAAAGGAGTTCTAAGACCAAAAATCTTTGCATTAACCGTAGAGGTATTACCAATTACAGTTGAATTAGCACCAAGGCCTGCGCCTGAAGAACCTATAACTATTTCATTGTCCGTGGTAGCAGAACTTTTCTCTGCATTATAACCAATTACAATGTTACTATCACCGGTTGTGTTTGTATTACCAGCTAGCATTCCTAAGAATACATTGTGATAACCTTCTGTGTTACTAAGACCAGCTTGAGAACCTACGGCAACGTTTTTAGCAAGAGACGATGCGCTTGCAACCTGAGCAACAAGGGCATTATAACCTACAGCTACACTTTCTTGCCCAGTTACATCTGCATGTAAAGCTTGGTAACCTATAGCAGTGTTTTTAGAAGCTGAGGTGCCATCTTTTCCAGCTTGATAACCTACTATTGTATTAAGTGTTCCAGTATTAATAGACTCACCGGCCTCGTGGCCAACTGCTACAGATCCAGGATATTGAGCTGTTAAAGATTTTAACGCATCATATCCTATAGCTACTGTTTGGTTTGTAAGCTCTGCTGATTCTAAAGCATTGTAACCTAAAGCTACATTTTGTCCTCCACCCGTTAAAGCAGAACCACTATCATATCCAAGAAGAGTATTAAAACCTCCACCTTGTAAAGATGTACCGGAATTAGATCCTACGGCAGTATTACCATCACCACCAGTTAAAGAGTCTAAAGCAGATTCTCCAAGGCCAACATTATGTAAAGCACTTGCAGAAGGAGCTGTTAAATGCCCTACTAATAAATTACCATCTCCACTGACAAAGCTTACGCCGCCAGCTGCGGAGCTCCACTCTAGTACATTACCAGAGGAAGGTACTTGTAATACTTGATTAGCAGTACCAATAGCTGTTGGTAATTCAAAGTACGTACTTCCTGAGGTATCACCAATTTTTAAGCTGCTTTGTATATACGCGTCTTTAAACGAATAAGCTTGAGACCCTAAGTCTACGCCGTTATCATCGCCTGGATGTATCGCAGTAACATCAGCATTACCAATAACAACTACGTTATCTGCATGGCCAGCAGCTCCGTTACCAATTACTGTTTGATTAGCTGCACCAACAGCTGAAAAAGCCGTATTATATCCTAAAGCTGTATTTCCAGATCCAGTTGTAAGTGAATCACCCGCTAAACCACCTATAATAGTGTTTTGCACTCCTGTACTAACTTGTATGCCTGAACCATCGCCAACAGCAACGTTATAAGTATTTGTAGCACCACTAGGCTCTTGATTTTGTAAAGAACCAGTACCTACTGCTACAGCTCTACTACCGTCTACATTAACTGAAAGAGCGTCTTGACCTATAGCTATATTTCTAGCACCAATAGTGTTAGAAGCTAAAGAACCAGCTCCAAGAGCAACGTTTAGTGATCCTGTTGTATTTGCCGTCCCAGCTTGATAACCTACAAAAGCATTGCTGTTTCCTGTAGTAGTTAGCTTTCCAGCACCACTACCAATAGCAACGTTGTAAGCGGTCGAATCATTAAAAGTAAATAATGCTTGATAACCTATAGCTACAGAATCAGAACCTAAGACATTTGTCTTCATTGCTTCTGTACCAATAGCAGTGTTGTTAGCTCCTGTAGTAGTAGCTTTACCTGCTAGTGCTCCAACAAAAGTGTTATTGCTAGCTGAAGTTACTTCTTTACCAGCTTCTGATCCTATATAAGTACCTTTATCTCCTGTTGTTGCTTTTTCGCCAGAGCTACTACCTACGGCTGTATTGTGATCTGGTATATTGCCTCCATTTTCACTAAGAGAAGACAATGCTTGATAACCTAAAGCAGTGTTGTAGCTACCTGTGGTATTACTATTTAAAGCAGCGTAACCAAAAGCTGCACTATTTACACCTGTTGTTAAAGCCCCACCAGCTTGCCAGCCTACAAAAGTAGCTTTTGTTGCAGCTGTTGTTATAGAAGATCCTGCTTGATGACCTATGGCTACATTTGTTGAAGATGTGGTTAAAAGCCCAAGAGCATCTCGTCCTATAGCTATGTTTTGATCACCTGTTGTTATAGCGTCTAAAGCCAAAGCTCCAACTGCAATATTGTTTTCAGCAGAGCTAAACCCTACGTTGCCACTAGGGTCATGTCCAATGTACAAAGAATTATCAACAACTTTTACATCGGATATATCATTTAAACTTAATTGGTCCCAAACCGGGGTTACGCCATCGCCTGAAGACTGTAAGTAGTAACCTGCTGTTCCAGCTGAGCCATCGAAGTTTATTTCACCAGTTACGTTTACGTCAACCAATGTTGTTACGCCTGTAACTCCTAATGTTCCGCCTACTGTTGCATTACCAGTTATAGTAGCATTGCTACTCGCCGATATTGTTGTAAAAGATCCTGCAGATGCAGACGATCCTCCAATAACAGTACCGTCTATTGTACCGCCGTTTACATCTATAGTTGCGAAAACTGTTGTAGGTGATATAGCTGTTGCTAAGTACGTCTGTAGCGCACTCATTGAAAACTGCTTTGTTGTACCGTCAGCTTCTCTACCTAACACAAACTCAGTTCCGTCGATGCTACTGTCAATTGTATATGTACTTATTCTTGCCATTATATGTTTTTATTTGCAATTATTTTTTTTAGTTCCTTTTCCGTGACCACCTCGATTAGCTTTTACGGACACAAACTTCTTTTTGGTGTGGTCATAGTCCTTGCCCTTAATATTTTTACCGTCTTTTTTAGCCTTACGGCGTTTTCTCTGGTTCTCTGCACGCATTTTCTCACGGCGTCTTGTATTAGCTGCTGCTAGATCGCGTTTTTTCTTCGCAAGTTTAGCTCTGACTGATAGTTTTTGTGCCATAATGCGTCTTTTTGTTTATATTCCTATTAATCACATAGTTATTTTAAGTTTTAAGGTACTCATATTAACCTATAGTGTGACAATTGCCCCTTACTAGTATATTTTAACAGGCTAATGTCATAGTTTTTAAAAATATTGTTATAAATAGGGGGTAAAAGTGCTATGCCTTAACCTATTGACTACCAGCCGGTTACGTAAACGCCTTTTTTAGCCCCATGGCCCCCCTTATTTTTAGATTTTGCTGCATAATTTTTACCTTTTGGCCCCCGGGCTAGGCCCCCAGCCTGCCCCTATATACTAACTACTGCACAAACTTAATACGTAGCGACTTAGATAATATAAATGTAAATAACTAATAAAATAAAACTTAATACCATGAGAAAATTTATACACAATATTGTTCTAACAATTTCAGAAATCAAAGTTGGAAATATGTATGATGCTTTCACAAAGTAAATACGAAGTAATAAAGATAATATAATAAAATAATAATAACTTAATAATTAATACTATGCAAAATTTAAAATCAAAAAGATTCGTTATCAGAAAATCTTTAATCGGAAAAAATCAAATCATTGAAGTAACATTTAAAAGTGGAAAAACTTTTACATATAATCATGATAAAGTATATGACATAATGAAAAGTAAACTAGAAACAATGAACTGTTTTGAAAAATACAAATCATATACTTCAAGCACTTCAGTGCCAGTAATACTACGCGACAAAGAAGTCGTTTAGTATTTACTAAAAGTGTGACAATAGCCTGCTACTATTATATACTTAGTAGGCTTATGTCACAGTTTTAAAGCCTGACTTTGAAATAGAGTCGGAAGAGTAGACTCCGCCCTACGCGGAAGTCAAAGCACGCGCTTGCGTGTATAGCACTCGCACAAATTAAATACGGTCGCTTACAGATAATATAAATGTAACTAAAAAATAATAATAATAACTTAAAAATAATAACTATGCAAAATTTAATTTCAAAGCGCTTCGTAGTAAGAAAGTCGCTAATCGGTAAAAATCAAGTAATTGAAGTCACTTTCAAAAACGGTAAACAAGTAAAGTACAATCACGATAAAGTGTATGATATAATGAAAAGCAAGCTCGAGTCAATGCCTTGCTTCGAAAAGTACAAAAGTTACACAAGTAGCACTTCATTACCTGTAATATTGAGAGATAAAGTAATACTTTAAGCACTTGTACACATAGAGTGGTAGTGCAATACACCACCGCTCTTTTACACACTAAAACAAATATACACCTTTAAAACTAATTAAAATGAGAAAATTCATTCACACTATTGTATTCAAAATCAAGAACTTAAAGCTTTCTGACTTCAAAATTCAAGTAGAGCTAGGTAGTGCACCTGACGAGACTACTTGGAGGTAACACAAATTTAATACGAAAATAGTAAGATAATATAATAAAATAATAACTAATAAATTAATAACTATGCAACTAAACTTATCACAAATAGAAAATATGGAGTTCGAAGGAGTAGACTTCTCTGACTATCCAGACTTCGTAGACGCTTTCTTAGTATCAGCAGATATAGATGGCAGAGAACTAACAGAAGAAGAGGTAGATTACCTCAACGATGAACACTACGAATTTGTAAACGAGTCAGTATTCAGCTCAATATTCTAAAAACCGGAGTGAATGGCTCGGCAGTAAATCGTGGCGTACTTAATATAGATGAAAGACTCTATAGCGCTAGTAGGTAAATCGCGCACGTGTGTGAGGGAAGTTCGATTCTTCCACACTCCACTAATATTAAATAACTATGAGAATAATTAAACACTTCAATCCACACTTTCCAGATAAAGATATCTACAAGTGTACTATAGACAATATCACCCAATATGGTGACTTACAAACTGTCACTGAATTTAGAGATGACAGGCTAAATAACTCTGATTACTACAAAGAGTTACAACAACTTCATGATGAAGGGTGTAGAGAATACTACAAATCTAAATCAACATTTAATAATTATACAGGTGACTAATATGAAATATATAACAATACTAGATTTCTCAATGGGACATGTGCACCAATATGAAATACAAGAAGACCAATATGAATCAACAGAAAGCTTAGAATCATTCATATGTGACAAGGGTTTTAACCTTGGTAACATTGAGTGGATGAGTCACTATGATAAAAAAATATATTAACTATGCAATTTATACAAATAACTAACAATAAAGAGATAGATATGACTTCTCTTATACTAAAACAAATACAAGGTGAAATCACAAGAGATGAAGTCTTACAAGTAATTAATGATAATATAGTAAAAAATTCATAACTATGTACAGAATAATATACAACTCTAATTATGGAGTAGAAGTAATAGATGAAGTAGAAACTAGATATGAAGCAATTAAAATGGTGCGCGAGTACAAGATAGCATTTAAATCTAATAATATATCTTTCACAAAATAAATACAAAACACTACAGATAATATAATAAACAAATAAAATATACTATGCAACAAATAAAATTCTTAAAAGACAATCATATACGCCTCGGCGATACAACTTACAAAGGTTACACCGTAGGTAATCTACCAAAATCTTTCGGCTTTATATACAATGAAGATAAAGACAAAGAAGGTAAATCAGAGTGGTTTAACTACAAAGGTCTAACTTATGTACCTAAAACCGAGCTACCATGGTAGTAACTAATATGAAAGAGCTATGCAATTACTCTATACAACAGAAAAAACTACGTGCTGCGGAGCATAGACGCAAGCACAACCACGACGGTCAGTGCAGTGGACTTACAGACAAGGAGTACAATCGAGTACAAACTCGTCAAAAGTCTACCTTTACTAAGAGTAGAAAGTTCACTCACAACCGCCTGTGGAATTATAATAACTTAAAATCAAAACTATGACTAGATGGCAACAAGAGCAATTTATGCTCGAAGAACAGTTCGTAAAGCGTTTGCTTATTGACTACGGAATCAGAGAAGTAACAACACAAAAGCAGGCTAAAAATGAAACTCGTGAGTTTGAATTTCCTGTACCTTCGTTTAGTAAGCAAAGACTAAAGTATTATACTAGCAAAAGTAATCCTTCATGTAATGTAAAGGACTTACCTCGACTACGCGTTGCTTGTTTCAAATCAGGTTATGTACGTAAGCAAAACGGTGCAGACAGAGCATATCAACTAAATCCTACATACGAGCAAAATTATAGATGTGTGTGGCAAAAACAAAATGGTGAGTTGTATACATCAAGAGGTATGACTAAAGCTAGAGCTCTTATACATTCACCAATAACAAGACTAAACTTTATGTTAAACTATTACCTTAAAAACTATGCAAACAATTAAACTAACAAAAAACGACTGCATTTTTGTACACTATGTACTACGCATGTACGCTCAGCAAACACCTGGGTTAGATCAAGAAGATAAAACACAAATCCGTGAAGTTGCGGCTAAATTTAAATAATATGAGTAAAATGAAAGAACTAGATTCGATAGCACAAGGTGTTGCTGATCACATAAAAGAAATAATACATGACACTGTTGAGTGGCAAATAGCAGATCAGCCTTTTGATGGCGACGAGTTCAATGCTATACACAGTGCGGTAATGAAGCGTGCTATCGAGTATCTGTACGCTGACACAAATTAAATACGATTACTCGTAGATAATATATATGTAACAAATAAAATAAATAACTATGTATTGTAGATGTGGAGAAAAAGTACATGAAGTGAGAATAAAGCTTGGGTATAACACTTGCGTTGGTTGCTCGACAACTAAAACCT
>Ga0181388_1000251_pt1 | contig 18624 bp, 21 predicted proteins | sample 11SPOviralmetaG_FD_130120 | JGI IMG/M metagenome (GOLD analysis project Ga0181388, IMG submission 130120) | Marine viral communities from the oligotrophic San Pedro Time Series (SPOT) site, San Pedro Channel, CA, USA - 11 SPOT_SRF_2010-05-17 | ecosystem: Environmental > Aquatic > Marine > Strait...
AGTATTAGGTACTTGGCAAGGGGGTCCTTTAAAAGTTATAGAGTTCCCCTTAAAGGGGGACTTTGCATCTTTTAAAAATAATTTAAAAGAAAATTGTTTAGGTGATTGGATATTTCAAATTGACGCTGATGAGTGGCCGGATAAATATTTAATTAGTGTTTTACCCTCAATATTAGAAGAAAATCTTGAAACTGACGTATTTCTAGTTCCCCGAATTAATGAAGTAATAGGAATCCAACAATCACATTTGGGTCAATGGGGGTGGAATATGAATGATAAAGGATGGATTAATTTTCCAGATTATCAAACACGTATTTTAAAAAATACCCCAGAAATTAAATGGCATAATAAAGTTCATGAAGTAATTAAAGGTCACCAAAAATTTGCACCTTTACCTGCTAATGAAGAATATTGCTTATGGCATCCTAAAGAAATTACAAGACAAGAAATTCAAAATAAATTTTATAATACATTATGATTTTTTGGAGAATATTAGATAATAAAGTATATCCTATTAAAGAAGTAAATAAATTAGGTTTTGACGAATCTGAAGGACTAAGGATACCTGACGAATATTTAAAACAGCAAAATTTTACAATACTACGAACTACATGGGGAACAGGAGATTGGGGTATTATTTCATCTATCCCACGATTATTAAAAAATAAATACCCCCAATGTAAAGTTTATGTACCTTCTAATAAATTAATTAAAAAGTTATTTGATATAGATACAAGTGTAATGTATGATATTTTCCAAAATAACCCCTATGTAGATAGTTTTAAAGACGAAATAGAGGGAGAAATATTCCACGACCACTACAGAATATATAATTCTAATTTAAACACCCCTCTAACAGAACAAATCCTAAAATTTTGGCAATTTAGTGAAGATGAATATAAAGATTCCCAACCAGAACTATATTGGTCTAAAGAAGAAAAGGAGTTAGGAGACAAAATAATAAAAAAATATGTGGGGGATAGTGAATTTGGTAGCTTATTAATTTCTGAAAGATTTGGAACCCAATCTGGGAAATATAATAAATCTAGCTTTATAAATGATAATAAAAAAATAATAAATTTACTTAAAAATAATAAATTACCCTATTTTTGTTGGACATATAAACCATTAAATCAATATGATTTTAGTTTTATAAATAATATTTTAGATATGCGTAATATGGATTTAAGATTACAACTTTATATAAAATCAAAATCCAAAATTAATATATCTAATCAATGTGGTACCAACCATTGTGTAGTAAGATATTCAAATGTATATGAAGTACAAAGACAACAAAATTTAAAAATGAATTTTGTAAAAGGAATAAATTATGAATAAAAAAGTAATATATACATCTATTATAGGAAAATACGACTCATTAACTGAACCAAAATACATTCCTAAGGGATATGATTTTATATGTTTTACGGATCAAGATATAGATAACCCTAATAGTATATGGGAAATTAGAAAAGTTTTACCCTTATATAAAGATAATACACGAACTGCAAGAAAATATAAAATCCTCCCCCATAGATTTTTACCTGAATATGATTTAAGTATATGGGTGGATGGAAATGAAATAATAGTAGGAGATGTAGATAAACTCCAAGAAAAATATTTAAGTAATAAAAATATGGCTGTTTACAATCATATGAGTTGCTGGGATAAACGAAATTGTATTTATGATGAAGCAAAAGCCATATTTTATTTAGGTAATAAAAATAATAATTGGAAAGATAATCCAAAAATAATAGAAAATCAAATAAATAAATATTTTAAAGAGGGTTACCCTCCTAATAATGGATTAATAGTTAGTGGAGTTATGTTTAGAAAACATAATAAAAAAGACATTATAGATTGTATGGAATTATGGTGGGAAGAACTTAAATATGGGAGTAAAAGAGATCAATTAAGTTTTAATTATACTTCATGGAAATGTGGAACTTCATTTAATTGGGTTAACCAAGATATTAGGGATGATGGATATGTTTTAGAAGTTAAACATAATAAACATAAATGAAAATAGCTATACATCAACCTAATTTTTTACCTTGGTATCCCTTTTTTCAAAAAATTAAAGAAGTGGATAAATTTATTATTTTAGGACATTGTCAATTTGAAAAAAATGGATTCCAAAATCGTTTTAATTTAGAAGGAAAATGGCATACTATGAGTACTAAAAAGGGATTAGATCCTATTAATACAAAAACTTATTTAAATTATATAAAAGATTGGAATAAAATTAAAATTAATCTCCCCCAATATGCAACTATATTAAATCAATTAGATGACTGTATTAACGAAAACCTATTTATTACTAATTCTCAAATAATAGAAAAACTAACAAAATTATTAGGATATAACACTGAAATTTTATATGATTACCCTACAAACTTAAAATCAACAGAAAGACTAGTAGACATTTGTTTAAAACATAATGCTACTGAATATTTTTCGGGTATTAGTGGTAAACAATATTTAGATTTAACTAAATTTAGATCTAAAGGAATTAAAGTAAATTTCCAAGAAAATTCAACAAATATACACACTTTAGAATTATTAAAAAATGAGCAGAAAAATATTTAGATTTGATGACATATGTTTAAATGCTGATATGAAACTTCATATTGATATAGCTAAACATATTAAAAAAGAAATCCCATCTGCAGATGTAATATTTTGTATATCTCCTTTGGTACATAATATGTCAGATGAAAAAGGGAAAACCCAACAAAGAATCTTTCCCCAAATATTAAATGCACATAGTGATTATAGGAAATTCTATCAAGTAGACAAATGTGGGATCCCTGAATTTCCTGAATGGATAACTAGAGCGGGACACGGGTTAATTCATGTAGATCATCGACTATTGACTAAAGAAACCCAAGAATTAAGTATTTTAACTAGTTGTAGTTTATCAAAATCATCTATTTTTGTCCCCCCTTTCAATAAATGGGACAAATCCACAGAGGAAATATGTAATGAACATGGTATAAAATTAGTAAAATTTGAAGATGGTTGGTTATGTTGTGAATATAATGAATATAACCCCAAACATAATTTATGGTACATCCATGCTAGAGAATTTACATTAGATTCATTTAAAACTTGGTTGGATTAATATGAAAAAAATACTATTCATAACAACCCAATATAGAACAGGAGAAAGAATATATCCTATACTCCCCTCTTTATCTAAAGAGTTTGAAGTTCACTTATTAAAACTTTACCAAATGGATCCTTCTCATAAATGGCCTGGTAGTTTTGATACAAGAATACTTTTTGACAAAGAATATCTTAAATATTTTACACATATTATCCCCACTATAAATGATATATACTATAACGAATATGATTTAATTTTATGTGATGACAATAGATTAACTAAAAAATGGAACTCAGGATATATTTTTAAAAATAAAATGTGCCCTATGATAGGATGTAGTCATGGAAACACAGACGCAAATTATGTAAATATTCATCATAACAAAGCTTTTAATAAATGTTTTGTTTTTGGGGAAAAAGAAAAACAACCCCATACTATATTAGGAGGAATACCCTCTAATGATAAATTAAAAAAATACTCTTCAGAAGAAAAAAAACATATACTTGTTATTTGTAATTTTTTAGGTAATAGACACTGTGAGTTTAAAATATCTTTTAACAAACATTTTTTTAATGAATGTGGTTTATTAGAATTACAAAAAAGATACAATAAAAAAATAATTATTAAGTTAAAAAGCAGAGCAGACGAAGGCGGTTATAAACATAATATAAGTTATTTAAATTCAATTTTACCTAAGGAATTAGACTATGAAATATTAGTAGATGTAGAAGACGACAATTTACTAATAGCACAAAGTTTTATGGTAATATCTGCTCCTTCTACTATGGCTTTTAAACCTTTACAACTAAAAATCCCAACAGCTATAATAAATGGTAGCGGCCAAACAGGATTATTTTATGATTTTAAGGGGTTAGTAGAATTAAATAGTAATAAAATAATAAGCACCTTAGAAGATCAAATAATAAATCCTGATAAAGATTTTATTTTAAATACTATAGAGGGAGGATTGAATTTTAATTCAACAGAAGTTTTTGTTAAAAAAATTAAAAGATTAATATGAAAGATAGTATAATTATATATGTTTCTTCTTACAACAATTATGATATGTTAGAAGAAGTAGCTTTAAAAAACATTAATACCGAAGGTTTTGAATTTATAAATGTAGATGATAATAGTTTCCCTGAAGAAGTTGAAAAAGGAAGATCTATTTGCAAAAAATATGGAATAGAATTCTTACAGAATAAATCAACAGGAGTACAAATGGCTACCCAAACTTTAGTAGATTTTATAAATAAAAATAGACCTAAATGTAAATGGATAATTTGTTTTCAACATGATAATTGGCCTCTTAGTAAAAATTTCTTTACTAATTTAAATAAAATGATTAAAAACCAAACTATTAATGATTATGGTTGTATAGGATTTAATGTATTAGATAATGGTAAAAATACTAAAAAAAATTCTGTAGAAAAATTTAAAAAAGGCCTTTTACCCAGAGGCATGTTAGGTCATAGACATTTAAGTTACCTTTCTTCTAAACATAGATGGATATCCCCCTCCCATAATGATAATATGAGTATTCACTATCATAAGTTCCATCAAAATAAATATGCATTTATTATAGATATCCCTACATGGGCAGTAACGGGGTGGAATATAGAAAAATGGAATAAAGTTATAGAACCCACAACAGATTTTAATTTTTTATTTTGGGCTCCTGATCTTATTATGCAATTTGCAAAAAATAATATTCCAACTTTATCTATTACTAATTTATATATTGAAAATTGTCAATCTATTAAAGGGAAGTATAATATCCCCGTCAATTTAACCCATGCTATAAAAAAAAATAATAAAAAATATTCTCAAGAAAATTATGGTAAACATCATAAAAATTGGATTAAACGTTGGGGGTGGGATTTTGAAAATCCTGCTAAGACTTTTCCTAAAGTAAAAAACCAATATAAAAATACATTAATAAACAAACTATGGGAGCATAACTGTTCTTCAGACGCCCCCTATAAAATAATAGAATTATAATTATGAGACATTTTTTTAATTACACATCTAAAGATTTAAATGAAAATTTAATAGAATCTCCTTTTCCTTACTTTTTCGTAGATAATTTTATAAAAGAAGATCTATTTAAAAATTTAAATTCAGAATTTAGACAACTAAAAGACAACAATAAATTTCAATTTACAGTAGCAGAAACTCCTCGAGTAACCAGACCCAACGAATCACACGGATCTAGTTATTGTGTTGGAGGGGGTTTTGGAAATAATAAAGACACCTTTAATGAAATAACATCTCAAAGTCCTTTATGGGATAATTTTTTAACTGAACTATATACAAATGAAAGTTATAAGTACTTTCATAATATATTTAAAGACAGTCTAACTTATAATAAAATAGTTACTAAAGAAATATACGATAATAGTAGTATAGGTTGTAAAATGGGGTGCAATACGAATAATTATGGGGATATAATACACCCAGATAATTCTAAAAAAGTATTATCTTTTTTGTTATATATGGATAATCCTGATTGGGGCAAAGACAATACAGGAGGTACTCAATTTTGGGAAGTTACAGATTCAGATATTTCTTATGATTGGAATGATACTAGTATAGATTCTCAATTAAGAAAAGGTAGATATAGTCAAAAAGTACATTCTTTAAACGAAGAAGAAGCAGAAAAAGTAAATTGTTTTCTTTCAGTAGATTTTAAACCTAATAGATTAGTAGGTTTTTTAAGAACTGATGATTCATATCATTCTATTTTACCTATGAAATTAAAAGAAGGAATAACTAGAAATTGTTTTCAAATAAATGTTTGGAGAAACTAATACATATGCTCATATAGTAGCTGCTAGGCCAAATTTTATAAAAGCAGCCCCTTTAATAGAAGAATTATCTAATAAAGGCTATAATAATATCATAATTCATACAAATCAACATTATGATTATAAAATGTCTAAAATATTTTTTCAAGAACTGGACATTCCAGAACCCAATTATCATTTAGGTATAAAATCAGGTACTCATGCCCAACAAACAGGTAATAGTTTAATTGAGATAGAAAAAGTATTATTAAAAAAACAACCTAAAGCTTTAATAGTTTATGGAGATGTTAATTCTACTCTTGCGGGGGCTTTAGCTGCTGTAAAGTTACATATACCTATATTTCATATAGAATCAGGTTGTAGAAGTTTTGATAAAAAAATGCCTGAAGAAATAAATAGAATATTAATTGATAATATTTCAGATTTATTATTTTGTACTGAGCAAAGTGCTTGTGATAATTTAATTAATGAGGGATTTAATAAAAATAAAATAAAATTAGTTGGAAATACTGCTATTGATACTTTATATAAAGTTAATTTAAATAAAACTATAAATAAAGATTATTATTTATGTACTTTACATAGACCATTTAATGTAGATAATAAAGATATATTACATAAAATTTTATCTAAATTAAATAAATTGGATAAAAAAATAACAATTCCTGCTCATCCTAGATTAAAAAATAACTTAAATCATACTTATAATAATATAGAATTTATTGAACCTTTAGGATATTTAGATTTTATTAATTATTTAAAATGTAGTAAGGGAGCAATCTCAGATTCAGGTGGAATACAATGTGAAGCTAGTTTTTTAAATGTACCTTTATTAACATTAAGACCAACAACAGAACATTTGGTTACTTTAGAAAGAGGTAATACATTAGTAAATATAGATAAAGATTTTATATTTCAAAAAACCCAACATACAGATACCCCTTTTATATGGGATGGTAACACATCTAAAAGAATAGTCAATATAATAGAAAGTTATGATACACAAAACAGCTAACATATATGACTCAGCCATAATAGGTGAAGGTACTAAAATAGGTGCTTTTGCCGAAATAGGGAATAAAGTTCAAATAGGTAAAAATTGTTCTATTGGATATGGGGTTTTTATACCCGAAAATGTTGTAATTCAAGATGATGTTTTTATTGGTCCTGGAACTGTTTTTACAAATGATAAGTATGCACCCTCAAAAGGAAAATGGAGAAATGAACCTCCAACATTAATTTGTGATAATGTTTCTATTGGGGCTAATGTTACAATTTTACCCAACTTAATAATAGGTAAAAATGTAAAAGTGGGAGCAGGTTCTGTTGTTACAAAAAATGTAGATACTAATAAAACAGTAGTGGGTAATCCCGCAAAAGAAATATGAAAAAATTCGCTTTAATAGGAGCTAGTGGTTATATTGCCCCTCGACATGTAGAAGCTATTAAATACACTAATAACGAATTAGTTGCATTATTAGACCCTTATGATGGTATAGGATACATTGATCAATACTACCCTAATTCTTCATACTTTAAAGAACCTGAAAGATTTGATAGACATTTAGATAGACTTAGACGTAAAGGACAAGGTATAGATTATGTGTCTATATGTTCTCCTAATTATTTACATGATTCTCACATTAGATTAGCTTTAAGAAATCAATGTAATGTTATATGTGAAAAACCATTAGTATTAATATATGAACATTTAGAAGCCCTAAAATCTATAGAAAAAGAAACAGGTAAGGTAATTAATACTATTTTACAACTTAGATATCACCCTACTATTAAAGCATTAAAAGAAAAATATTTAAATACTAATAAATTTCATAAAATAAGTATAGATTATATTACACCTAGAGGCTTATGGTATGATTATAGTTGGAAAGGTGATTTAGAAAAATCAGGTGGAGTAGCATCTAATATAGGTGTTCACTTTTTTGATATGTTATTATGGATTTTTGGGGATTTAAAAGATTTTGAATTTATTAATACTAATAAAACTTCAAGGGGAACATTAATCCTAGAGAATGCTGAAGTAAAATATAATTTAAGTATTCAAAAAGAAGACTTACCTTGGGATAAATGGGAACCCTTTAGATCCGTAAAAATAAATAACAATGAATTAGAGTTTTCAACAGGTTTTACTGAATTACACAACATAAGTTATCAAGAAATTTTAAGGGGGAATGGTTTTACCCTAAAAGATATTGAACCTGCAATTAAATTAATAGAAAAAATAAGATTATGAATATAAAAAATGTACACAATGCATTTACAATAGTAGAAGTTAATAAACACAAAATAGTATGTGACCCTTGGATTACTGAGGGGTTATTTGATGGTACATGGGGAAAATTCCCTAAAATAGATAATATAGAAAAATACTTAAAAGGAACTACCCATTGTTTTATATCCCATGTTCATCAAGATCATATGGATTTAGAAGCTATAAAACTTATGGATAAAAAAACAAAATTCTATATCCCAGATATATACCCTAATCATGTAATAAAAAACATACTAAATAATTTAGGCTTTAAAGAAATCTTAATGCTAAAACCTTTAGAAAGAACAGAAATTGAAAAAGAAATATTCTTTAATGTTATACCACCTATGAATGGTGGGGGGTTAGTTATGGATAAAAAAGACGAAGCAGGTACGTTAGCACATTTATCAGTAGATGCAGGATTAGTTATAGAAAGAATATTTCAATCTCAAATTATTCATAACCAAAAAATAGTATTATTATCGGATAATGGACCTTACGAATTAAATGGCAATATACCACTAATCGAAGCAATGGAAGACGCAAATTTAATAGCATTTCCTTTTAATGGAGTAGCTGATAATTATCCTGTATGTTTTTCTAATATGTCTTTTAAAGAAAAACAACAAGCATCTCTTAAAAGACAAGAAAATAGGACTGAATTACAATCAAAATCTTTAAAAATACTTAACCCCCAACATCTTATACCTTATTCTTCTGATATGGTTATATTAGGCCCTAAAGCAAAAGACTTTGCAGACACACACCCCAAAGAATATATAGAAAGAAAAAGGGTAGCCCAGATATACGAAGAAAAAACAAGAATCCCCACACACGCAGTATGCTATAACAATAACATTATAATTAAAAATAATAAAACAATTATAGAAGGAGAATATAAAACGATTAATTTTAAAAAATATGCATATTCAAAGTACTCAGAAGAGATTAATCCTATTATAACACACAAATCAATAAGTAAAACTTATTTAATTAAAAATTTTAAATTGTCGTGTAAAAATATGTTTTCAATGATGGATAAACTAAAATTATCATCTGAATGGATATTACAATTTATAATTAGTGATTTAAAGATAACATTTAGTGTAAATTTAAAGACTAAAGAAATAATTTTAAAAAATGATCCAAATATATATAAAGAAAAAGTCCAAATATTAACTATCCCCTCAGGATATTTAAATAAACATTTTACTTTTCATCATCATTGGAATAATTCAATTATTTCCTATAATTTAGAGTGGAAAAGAACTATAAATCAATATTGTGGTGGTTTAGATAGTGCTTTAAATTTTTTACATTTAAACCAAAATAAGTAATGGAAATTTTAATAACAGGAGCAGCGGGTTTAATTGGTAGTCATTTATGTGATTCTTTAACCCGTAAAGGACATATTGTATCGGGTGTAGATAATTTATCATTTGGTAATATTAATAACATACCTAATAATGTTGATTTTATAAAAGATGACATTACTTCATGGCAATATCACCTTCATTGGAATAACTTTGAATATAAAAAGTATGATGTTATTTTTCATTTAGCTTCTCTTAAAAAGGTATGGGATGGTAGCATTCCTTCAACTGAAGTGATGGATGTTAATTATAATATGACAAAAATATTAGTTGATAAATGCTTAACAGATGGCAGTAAGCTTATATTTGCATCTACATCAGACATATATGGTAATTCTACTTCTTTTAAGGAAGATGATAATATTACCATGGGTGCCCCCACCAATTTAAGATATTCATATGCTTTATCAAAGTGGCACAGTGAACAATATATATTTAATTCTATTCAAGAAAGTAATTTACAAGCTTGTATTGCCAGAATATTTGGATGTGCATCTAACAGATCAAATAAAAGTTGGTCAGGGGGGCATGTACCTCTTTTTATAGATTTAGCTATAAACAATAAAGAAATTATTATTCATGGTGATGGATCACAAACTAGATCTATATCTCATGCTAGTGATATAGCTGATGGTTTATCTGATCTTATTCCTATTAATAATGAAATTGTAAATTTAGGTACTGATCAAGAGACAACAGTTAAGTATATTGCGGAATATGTGAAAGAAAAAGTAGGCTCTTTATCAGAAATTTCTTACGTTAATAAGGATAAAATCTTTGGTAATTATAATGAAATACAAAGAAGATTTGCTAATACATCTAAAGCAAAACAATTAATAGATTATAAAGTTAATTATACAACAGAGCAAGTTGTAGATAGTATTATTGAAGCATGGCAAAAATAGCAGTTATCACCCCCATATCTCATTTAAATGGTATAGTTGATTTACTACATACTAAAGGTCAAGTATTTTATTTAGAAGAGGGTACTAAAAACCAAGTTAGAAACTTACTATTATCTAATCATATAGATACTATAGTATGTAACCCTAATCAACAAACATATACGATAGATAAAAAATTATTAGAAAATACTAAAGTTAAAACCATTAATTCATGCTCTACAGGATTAAATCATATTGATTTAGAGTACTGTAGGTTAAATAATATTGAAATACAATGTCATAAAAATGATTACAAATTAATTAACGATTTACCCTCTACTTCAGAATTAGCATTTGGTCTTATGCTTTCTTTACTTAGAAATATCCCTGAATGTAATAACCATACTTCAAGATACTATTGGGATTACACACAATTTGTAGGAAGACAAGTTAAAGATTTAACTATTGGTGTAATAGGATATGGTAGATTAGGTAAAATGATGTGTAATTTTTGTGAAGCTTTTGGAGCAAATGTTAAAGTATATGACCCTTATATAGTTGGGTATACTCCACCAAATCCAATATCTTTAGAAAATATGTTTAAAAAATGTGATGTTATTTCACTTCATGTACATGTTACTGATAAAACAAAATATATGATTAATAAGAATTTACTTGGTTTAGCTAAAAAAGATTTGTATATTATTAATACATCAAGAGGAGAAATAGTCAATGAAAATGATATAGTTAAGGCTTTAGAAAATAAAACATTAACAGGTTATGGAACTGATGTAATTGAAAATGAATTTGATGATCTAACTAAATCTCCTATAATAAAAGCAATGAATGAAGGTAAAAACATTATAGTAACTCCTCATATAGGGGGTATGACAATGGAAGGTCAAACTAAAGCATATAAATGGTCAATTAACAAATTATAAAATGAAAACAATATTTAAAAAAATACCAAATGACAATTGGTTAACAGATTTAGATCAATATAGAATTAAAGAGAAACCATTATTACCCAAAAAGCCAAAAAATAAAGGCTGGTACTGTAAAGGACCTTGGTATAGTGATGATGGGGAAGACGGAATATTAGATTATTTATTTGAGTATATAAATGATGTAAATAAATACGCTGTAGACATTGGCTCAGCTCATGGTTATGGGGGGAGTCATGTTAGATATTTAGCTGATAAATATGGTTGGGGGACTACTGAAATAGATGGGAAGAGGTGGAAAAGAATGCACCCAAGAATTAAAAATGAAATAATAACACCTAATAACATATGTGAATTATTAACTAAATATGGGACCCCTAAAAACTTTGATTTATTATCATTAGATATTGATAGTATGGATTGGTATGTGTTAGAAAAATTATTATTAGGTGATTTTAGACCCTCTGTAGCTATAGTTGAGTTTAATCCTATTTTTGAATATAATGAAGGGTATGTAGTAAAATATGATAAAACCTATCAAAAAGATGGAACATCCAAATATGGGGCCTCTGCTAAAGCATATGAAATGTTAATGAATAAACATAATTATACTTTAGTACATATATTTCCTAAAGAAGTAAATAACCTTTTATTTATCTCTAATAACTTTATATTACCTACAATAATCGTAGATACTATTAAAAATATGCATTCTAAACCTTATATTGAACATCATAAAATTAAGGGAAACGAAAAAAATTATATATCTAAAGAAAATTTAATAAAAAATAAATTTAATAAATTAACCCAAATATGATAAAACCATTTATAATAATTCCAGCTAAAGGTGACTCTAAAAGATTAGTAGGTAAAAACAAAAGAACTATAGCAGGTAAAACACTACTTGAACATTCTATAGAATATGCACAAAGATCTAAATTAGCAACTACTATAATAGTTTCAACAGAAGATGAAGTAACTAAAACAATAGCTGAAGCTTACGGAGTAAGAGTGGTTGGGAGAAGTAAGGATTTTATGGGTGAAAGAGAAGTAGCTGATGTATATATTAAAATCTTTAAAGAGTATGGACATAATAATTTTACACATGTAGTAGGTATACAACCTGACCATCCTGACAGAACAATACCTTTAGATAAAATGTTAACATATGCAGTAGAAAATAAATATGATGATTTATTTACAGTAGATCCTGATGGTACCAGAAATGGTTCAATTAGAATTACAAAAGCAGAACATGTTAATATAGGAGCTATGAGTAGAAGAGTAGGTAGTATGATGGATGATTGTACTAATATTCACAGTGAGCAAGATTTATTAAAAGCAGAAAAAAATATAAATGAACGAGTACATTAAATTATTAAAAGAGCAAGGTAAGTTAAATATATCAATTGATAAAACTAAAGAGTTTAATTGGAGATATACTAAAATAGCAGGACCCTGTTCTGTAGAAGGTCCTGAAATAGTAGATATTGCTAAAAAAATTAAATCATTAGGTGCAAATGCTTTTAGAGCAGGTGCTTATAAACCATGTACTTACCCTATTTTAAAAGAGACTAATGGTTGGAAAGAAGGATTAAGAGAAGAAGGACTAAGATTATTACAACAAGTAAAAGAAGAAACTAATCTACCTATTGTAACTGAAGTTATGGATGCTAGTATGATAGAAGAAGTATCACAAGTAGCAGATGTATTTCAAATAGGTACTCGAAATTTTCAAAATTATACTTTGTTAGATGCTTTGGGTAAATGTAATACCCCAGTTTTACTAAAAAGAGGTACATGGGGTACTATAGATGAAATACTAGGTGCATGTGAACGAATTTTAGTAGGGGGTAATGATAATATAGCTATATGTTTAAGAGGAGTAGTTGGTATGCCTAATTACAGACATGTATTTCCTACTATTAGATGGGCTCCTGATTTAATGATGATACCTGCATTAAAAGAATTAACAAATATCCCTATTATATTTGATCCTAGCCACTCAACAGGGTATAGAAATTTTGTAGAACCAATGTCAAAAGCAGCCATAGCAGCGGGGGCGGATGGTTTAATAATTGAATGTCATCCTGAACCCGATAATTCAATTAGTGACCCCGCACAAGCAATAGATTATATTACATTAGAAAAAATTTTAAATAGTACTAAATCAAATAATATGGATAGACGATATGGATGATAATGTAAGTATTATAATTAGAAACAGAAATGAAAATGAATTTATTGGATTTGCAATCCAATCATGTTTAGACCATTTTAATAAACCAGAAATCATAATTGTAGACAATAATTCTACAGATGATTCTTTACATACAGTAAATTTATTTAAAGATAGAACTACAATTAAAATTGTTCCTATTAATGATTATACCCCGGGTAAATCAATTAATTTAGGAGCCAAACACGCTACTAAAGATACAATTTTAGTGTTGTCCGCTCATGCACAAATTATTAAAGTTGATTTAAAATTAATAGAACTTAATTTAACTCCCGCTGGTAGTGCTGTAGCTGTATTTGGTCAACAAACCCCTATATATAAAGGTAAAAAAATATCAAAAAGATATATTTGGAGTCATTTTAAAGAAGGACGTGAAATAAATATGTTTTCAAAAATAGAAAACAGACAGTTTCTACATAATGCGTTTTGCTTTTATAATAGACAATTTCTATTAAATAACCCTATGCCTGAAGATTACTCTACTAAAGAAGACAGATATTGGGCTATAGATATGGTAGATAAAGGATATAATTATTATTACAACTCTACACATAAAGCTAATCACTTTTATACATCTAATGGTGCAACTTGGAAAGGAATAGGGTAATATATTTAAAGATTAATATAAAAATAACATAACATAAATTACAATGCATTATTCACCTATAAGTTTAGAGTATTTTTTAAATATGGAAATCCAACATGGAGGTGGGGGTAAAGAAATAATCCACCAAAATGGTAGTTTAACAAAAATACAAGATATTGTTAATTATTTTAAGACACCTCATCATGTTAATAAAACCAAATCTAATTTAAATCCCACTAACTGGCAATACTTTAATTGCATGTTAGCAGAATTTAGACATAATGTTAAAAATCACCATGATTTAGGTTGGGAAAACATGACCGAAGAATATTATAACAGTCTAACCCCTATGTCAGATTTAGAAATACAACAGTTTTTAAAACAAAATCCCGTAGAATTTGATAATGGTTTTATTAGACATAACTATCATAGAGCATGTGCTATGATTGGTAGACTTATTGGGGGTAAATCCTATATCCCTTTCTATATGGAAACTGAGCAAATATACAATAAACCCAGAAAAAAAGATGGAATTCATAGAATTAAACCATTAACTAATAAAATTAAATTATTAGAAAAAATGGATAAAATGGGAATAGATAAAAATGATTATTGTTTGACCCAAAGTTCTATTTTAAGTATAATGGGTATTAGAGATAATGATGATTTAGATATTATCATTTCAAGTAAATTAAGAAACCAAAATATACAATTTCCTCCTGGTGTGGATGTATTTGCAGCTAATAGAGGAAAGTTTAATTATTTCGGAGCTAAAGGAGATGATGATATATTAGAAAATTATTGTATTACAATTAATGGTTATAAATTTTTAGAACCTAGATTTTATTTTGCTCGTAAAAATAGAACAACTAAAAGAGACATTAATGATTGGAAATCTATAGAATCGTTTTTTAATAATAATAATCATAAAGGACACCCTTTTAATTTTGATTTTTACAAATGGGGAATAAATTATGTGGATAAAATCCAATATGAGGATTTAGAACACCAAAACAGAGATTTAAAAGTTATTATAAATAAATTTAATAGAACAGTAAATAATATATCTCATGGTAGAAATGTTTATTATGATATTAATAACAAAGAATACATCAAAATCTTTAATCTAGATTATTGTCGTTTAAATAACTTTAATGAAGCTTTGAACTCAGGAATCCTAGTAGGATTATGCCCTGCTTTAAAAACACTAATATATCATGGGGATCAATTAATGGGTTATATCTGTCAAGAAGGAAAAGTATGTAATGAAATCCCCCAAGATTTTTTAACTACTATATTAAAAAACTGTAGGAAATGGAATAAAATATATTATGATATAGTACCCCAAAATATAATTCAATTACCTAATGGTCAATATAGTCTAATTGATTTAGAAAGTGTTTATGATTTGGATAAATTAGATATATTACCTTATCACAATGCTCAAATAAAACCCCCAAATCTTTTAGAACTAATAAATAATTAATATGAATATAGTATTTATCCCTAATATAGATTTAGGAAACAATAGAAACACACCTTACCATTATTCTATTTCTAGTTGGAAAAAATGGGCAGAACAATATGATGATGTTGAAGTTATAGAGTGGGATGAAGCTATTATGGATCCTAACCAATTTAAAATAACATTGCAACGTTATTGGGTTCATGATATATTAAAACATAATGAAATAGAATATGAACAAGTATTATTAGTGGATGCTGATACTATTATCCATCCTAATTGTCCTAATTTTTTCAACCAAACAGAAGGTAAATTTGGGGTAACACTTAATAATGGATGTTATGAATGGGTTACTAGAAGTATTAAACAATGGGGAGATAATTTATTTACAAATGAACCTAAAGTTAAACCTTGGAAATACTTTAATGGGGGCTTTCAGATAACAAGTAAAAAACATATACCCTTTTATACAAAAGTCCAAGAATATTATACTAATAACATAAGTAAAATAAACCAATTAAATGAACAAATAAAAGCAGGAACCGACCAAACTATTATAAATTATTTGGCTCAGCAAAATTCTATTGATACAATATATATGCCTGAAGCCTATAATCTTCAAGATTTATTTAGAAAAAACCTTCTATATATTCCAGGACATTCTTGGTTTCCTGATGAGTTAAGATTTTTAGAAGCAGGGTGGATTTATCATTTTAATGCTATACCCCAAAATGATAGACATGTAAATTATTGGATGGAAAGAACATATAAAGAATTATATAAATAAAAATTAAAATAAAAATTAAAATAAAAATTAAATAAATGAAATTAAAAAAATTAGAATCGTATAAAGATTATTATGATGCCCAAAACAAAAGAAGTGGAATGAAAGCATCCCAAATAAATCTTAAATTAATTATGGACTTATTTAATCTTGAATCTGAAGATAAAGATATAAATATTTTAGATATTGGGTGTAGAGATGCTACTGCAGTAAGTTTTTTACATAATAAAGGTTTTAAAAATACTTTTGGTTTTGATATAGGTAAACGAGCTAAAGAAACTTGGGATAGTATATATGATAAAGAATTTATAGATAATTATTTAACAATAGGGGATGTTCATAAAGGCATACCATATGACAAGAAATTCCATTTAATATTATCATCACATGTAATAGAGCATTTATATGATGCCCCCCAAGCAATAGAACATATGTACACTCATTTAATACCAGGTGGATTTTTATTTACTCAAGTACCTATACAACCTGAAGAAAGATTTTTAAACGCTAAGCCCCATTACTATATGTTTGATAATATGAAGGATTATATATCATTATTTGATGATACTAAATTTAAAGTAGTACATCAAGAAGAAGGATTTAAAGCAGCTAATCCTGAAGCTACATTAGTATTACAAAAGTTATAAATATGAAAATAGCATTTTTCACAGAAGGGGGATATCAAGGAAAAGTACCTAGAAACCATCCTAATATGAGAACTGAATTAGCATGGATGTGTGCTTTAAATGCTGATCATTGGAATATAAACCAACCACCTAACCAACAATATGATTTAGGTATTGTTATTATACCAAAGAAAAATCCCCAATTTGATTTAAATAAACTAAAGCAATATTGCAACAAAATAACAGTAATGCAAGAGGGACCAAATTGGTATTGGCAAGATTATCCTTTAAACCAACAGATATGGTATTTTAATACTATACAAGAAGCTGATTTTATGTTTGTACATAATGAATCAGACAAAAAATATTATGAAGGCCTAACAGGTAAAGAATGTAAGATTTTACCTAGTTTAATGATTGAGGATTCTGTTACTAATTTACCCCAAATTGAGAGAAAAAATACTATCATAGGAGGAAATTTCTGCAGTTGGTATGGTGGTTTTGACTCATATATAACCGCACAAGAAGCTGAATGTCCTATTTATATTCCTAGTATGGGAAGAAAGATAGATGGTGAAGAAAATATGCCCGAATTAAATCATTTACCATATATGAATTGGGTCGAATGGATTAAAACGCTTAATACTTTTAAGTATGGTGTTCATATGATGCGCACGCATGCCGCGGGTACATTCGCTTTAAATTGCGCTTATTTAGGTATTCCTTGTATTGGGTATGAAGGTTTAGATACACAAGAAAAATGCCACCCGAATTTAACAGTTAAGTTAGGAGATTTGGCTTCTGCAAAAGAAAAACTTATATTACTCAAAACAGATAAAGATTTTTATAATGAATGTACTTTTTCTGCAAAAGAAAATTATTTAAAGTATAATGAAAAAACTTTTATAAATAAATGGAAATAAGTTTAATACAACCTGGAAGAAATAATCTTAAGTATCTTAAATGGTCCTATGATTCAATTAGAAGAAACCAAGGCAACCACGAAGTAGAAATATGTGTTGCAGATGATTTTTCAAATGATGGTACTTGGGATTGGTGTCAAGAAATGATGGAAAAAGATCCATTATTTAAAGCAATTAGAAATGAAGGACCTACACGTTTAGGCCATACAATTTTATATGACACTTTAGTTAATGAAGTAGCTACAAAAGATATTTGTATGATTTACCATGCAGATATGTACTTAATGCCAAATGCTATGGATTCAATTGAAAAACATCTTATAGATAAAACAATTGTATCACTTACTAGAATAGAACCACCACTTCATCCAGATGGTCCTGAAAAAATTCTTATTGATTTTGGAATTGAGCCTGAAGAATTTAGAGAAGATGATTTATTAGAATGGTTTACTAAACCAATTGACTCAACAGGTGGGTATCAACCTAAACATGATGGTCCTACTGAGGGTATATTTGCACCTTGGGCGTTTTATAAAAAAGATTTTCAAGAAATAGGAGGTCATGATCCTATATTTGCCCCACAATCAAAAGAAGATACTGATATATTTA
>Ga0181388_1000253_pt1 | contig 18350 bp, 31 predicted proteins | sample 11SPOviralmetaG_FD_130120 | JGI IMG/M metagenome (GOLD analysis project Ga0181388, IMG submission 130120) | Marine viral communities from the oligotrophic San Pedro Time Series (SPOT) site, San Pedro Channel, CA, USA - 11 SPOT_SRF_2010-05-17 | ecosystem: Environmental > Aquatic > Marine > Strait...
CAAAATGGTTTACAGTCAAGACATTGCTCGTATAGATGTTGGCGATACAATTACATGGTTACCAAAATCAAAAGGACATAATGTAGAATTTAAAGCAGGTCCTGAAGGTTGGAAGGCACCAAAGAAAAGTAAAAATAATAAAGAAGTTTCAATGACATTTGATACTCCTGGTGTTTACTTTTACCAGTGTTCACCGCACAAAAGCATGGGCATGATTGCTCTTGTAGTTGTAGGTAACGATACTTCAAATAAGGACACGATCCTAAAGGCAAGTAAAGCCAAGGGAAGAAGTAAAAAGAAACTTAAACAATTACTAGGAGAACTATAATGTCAGCACATACAATGTATATTACAACATGTAATATTTGTGAAAAGATCGGAAACGTCTTACAAACAATGGGTTCATATATTCTAGGAATGTTTGAATCGGCTGGAAAAGCAAGAGCGGCAGCGGCGCTATCCCAAATGGGTAGACACGAAGAAGCAAGATATCTAATGATAGGAGAACACAATGATAACAAAAATTAGACAAGCAGTGGTTCCTACACTAGCTATGATTTCAATGATGGGCATAGTAGTAGGTGTTATGGTACTTAATACAATGCATTACATAGCATAAAAAATTAAAATATTGTGAATGGAAATGGAGCCTTAGGGCTCCATTCTGCTATCAGAGTATTAACTACTAACATAAATACTATTAACAAAGGTATAGTATTATGTCAAAGATTGCAATGATTCGTTTTATAGCTGATAAGTTAATTGAAGCGGAAACACAAGAAGAAAAGCAGGAAGTACTACAACGTTATAGTGATGATACTTTATTTAAAAAACTTCTGTATTACACATATAATCCAATGATTGTATTTGGAATGGACGAATACAACCCACAAAAAACCAAGTTCGGTGTTGATGGTGGTATGGGTATTAGTAAGTTTATGCATGTTGCAGATGATCTATATCAGAATAAACTGGACTATCAAGAGGCAATATTTGCCTGTAATCTAGTACTTACACACATTAACGTTCAGGAAGCTGAATTGTTTTTGGGTATGATTAAGAAAGATATCGGTGTTGGTATTGAACCAGAAACAATTAATAATGTATGGCCAGATTTTATTCCAACTTATCCAGTACAATATGCAAAAGAATATACTAGTGAACTTGGAAAGACGATAAAGTTTCCAGCAGTTTGCCAGCCCAGGTATAAAGGCAATAGAGTTAACGTTATTGTTAGAATGAATACTGTGGAGTTCAGAGATGAACAAGGCACAATACTAACTGGATTTGAAGAATATGGAGCCGACTTTTCTCATCTTGCACAGAATCAAGCAACAGTATTTGATGGTTGTTTTAAGAATACATCAAAAGGTAAACGTTTTGTTCTATGGGACGTAATACGGTATGATGGCTTCGTTAAGGGTTCCGATAATAGATTGGGATATAACTGGAGATTCAATGGACTTGAACACATGTGGTTACTTGCACAGGAAAAAACTCCGAAACCCTGCTATAAAATTGCAATATGTAATAGTGTAACTTCCTGGAGCAATGCACGAAAGGCGGCACAGGATATTAAGTCTGATATTATTGTTAAGAATTTAGATGGTACTTGGCAAAATGGTTTTGTTAATGATCAGTTAGTCCTGCGTATGAAGAAGAAAACTGTCAGCACCAAACTTAGTACCAACGATACTACAGTTAGCACAGACACCACGGCGTAGTCCTTGAGCAAGTTCGGCTCTAATACTTTTTAACTTATTGCTATTCCAACACAACTCTAAACTTTCGGTAACAATGTTGCCCATTGTTCCTGCTTGTCTATGCCAGTCATTACAACATAAAACCATTCCGCCATCCCAATCAATTAGTGTTTTGTAGAACGGCAAATAGCATTGATTCTGCACACCATCACCACCTAATAAACCTCCACGATTATTAAATCCATATTCAGTTATTAGTTCTTGTGCATTGCCAGTATCATAATGTTTACGCAGTCTGTGTTTACCTTTGAGCGATTGCATAGCAAGTACACGACTTGCATACTGTTGATCTCCATCATAACAATCAACAGTTAGCATATCTAAACCTTCTCTATATAGTTCCTGAGTATAGGCGATATCACTATCAATTAGTCTGTCGCCATTTGTTGTTATCTCAATGAATACATCTGCTTCACTAAGTATTGTGATTATTTCTTTTAGTTTAGGATGTGTATGAGGTTCGCCAAAGCCCGTAATGTGTATGTCGCCATACCAATCACTTGCTAACAATTCTGTAGTAAGTTTCTCTACAGTTGAAAGTTCCATGAATAGTTTTTGATTAGGATATATGTTCTCATCATGTCTTGGACAAAAACTACAGGTGCGATTACAGAGCTCTGTTATATTAAGCTCTATAGTCGCTAACCCTGGAAAGTTTTTACTATGTATATTGGCACTCTGATGTCTGCTATGTCGACTGGCAATGTGCCCTTCAACGTCAAATGTCTTTGTGCTTATTGACTTTGTCTGCATATAAACCCATACTGTGATCAAATGCTCCGTCGAAAAGTTGGAACTTCATTAAAGCTCTCCAGCGTCCTCTCATTTGATCTTTAAATCTTTGCCACCATGTATTTTTACGAATGTTTCCATAAAAGTTAATGTAGTGTAGTTCACCTATATGTGTGAATAAACCGTATGGTGGTACTTTAGTTACTACGTCATTATTATTAACGAAACGATGTGCTTCTATATTATCAAACTGTTCTGCCCACTCTAAGTTACCTACACGAGGACTACCAAAGTTATATAATACAGCATCATATCCTGCATCTGATAATCTACTAGCACACAACGTTGCCATTGCGGCTCCTAGACTGTGTCCTGTTACAATAACTGTATCAGTCTTTTTTATCTTTTTAGTCTTAGCATATGATAACACGTCATCATATAGTTTGTCAAGTTCTGTCTTAAATCCTGCATGTACTCTACCCTTTGTTTCACTTGTATTTCTCCAGGCTTTTAAGTCTGCAAGTACATCGCCTATTTCTTCTGGTTGTGTTCCTCTAAAGGCTACAACCCATTCTGTTTTACTGAGTTTAAACATACAACCTTGAGCACCATCTTCGTCCATAAACTTATAAGATGTCTTTGTTGCTATATAAGATTCAATATCTGTATAACATATTTTTTCTGCTTTGTAAACCGAATTGCTTACATCGGCACACATTTTGGCGTGTTTCCAATTCATATTCCATACCCCCCCATGGTAATTTTATTTCTTTAATTTGTTAACGTTAAGTTCCGATTCCCCTTCGTTACATTCTTTTAAGCATATAGGACTTGGATCATCGCTCTCCCATCCTTTATACCAAATATGATTCCAGAAGACTTCATGCTTGATTATGTCTTCTAATCCATATGTATTTAAGCTATTCCATTCAGAATCCTCTTGCATTAATTTCCAAATTGGCTTGTCTTGTTTAAGCCTAGCATGTTCAACTGAGTTAATTTCTTTACGTTTATCCCAAGCATTAGCAAAATAACAACAGGGCCACACTCTGCCCTCGGATGTTATCTCCCATTCTCTTTTGCCGTCTTTAACAACCATACATTTAATGCAGTTGGTCATAATGCTCCTCTAACAAACTCCAAGCAATCACTTTATTATCTTCAGTAATTTTACCCCAGTTCCTGTGATTAATTTTAAATTCTATTTCACAGCCAATTTTCTTGGCCATATCAACTGCTTCTGGAATCTGATGCCAATTCCAATCAAATATTAAGAATGCCCATGCACCCTCACCACCATTGCTAAACCAAGCAGTCATGTTATCCATTGCTCGTTGCCAATTAACACCTTCACGATATAACCAATTTGTATCATGATCAGTTCCGTCAATACCCCATTTAATCTTTAATCTAGGGGAATAGTCACGAGCCATTTTTGCATACCAGTCTGGACTTCTTAAGCCTCCATTAGTATTAACGTGTATTGTTGTCGCCACATGTTTATCTGCTTCAACTATAAAGTCTTCTACTTGTGGATGCATCATAGGATCACCTAACTCACCACAAAATGTAATTTCATGAATATCTAAATTACCAGCACCTGCTAGTCTTTGTTTAAATATATTCAAGTCCATGTGTTTGAGTTCTAGCCAATCAGCTTGTTCGCCTGTGTGTTCATTAGTTCTTGCACAACTACGACATCTTGCTTGACAGTAAGTTGTTAGTGCAAAGTCAAAACTATGACTCATTTTATTGTGGTTCATAACGTATTTAGTGCTTGACAAGACGGTGTAATAGTGTATACTCTATATATAACTTAAGGAGAAACAACATGATATCTAGTAGACAAATTGTAGAAGTAATTGAAGATGAAATCGTAATGAGCGATAACCAAGATGTTAACGTTGCTTTTAAGAAACTTATTAAACGTATTGAAGTGTTGGAAGACATTGAGATGGGTAAAATGTTTAAGGATTTTATGGAAAATGAAGAAGATCAGAAGCGGAAAGCCAAAGAATCTCGTGTTCGTGCCGAGAAAGAGTTCAACAGAGTCTTTAAAGAAAATGCACATCAACAAAGAGGTTAGAGTTATGTCTAACGAAAAGTTAGAGCGAGCTATCTGTTCATGTATTGCGGCTAGTCTGCAACCAGACATCAGTGACTGGGCTAAAAAATTCTGGAAAGAAACTGCAAATAAATTGCAGAAAAAGGTTGACAAGTAAGGCATCTTACTATATACTCTATATATAGTTAGAAATTAGGAGAAGATATGTCAGTTTTATTATACCAATTAAAAGATTCAAAGGCTTATTATGAGAAGCATAACACTACATCAATGATGTATGGTATTGCAAGTTTCGACGGTACTACAGTACTTGAATGTATGCAAAATGAAGACTATCATTTGGTAGCTGAATTGGAGTGTGATACACTTGATGAAGCATTTGAACTGGGCAATATTGGTCCTGAAGAAAAGATTAAACGTCATGCACCAATGCATAGTGTTAGTGTAGGTGACGTATTAACAATGGATGGCGATGAAAACATTTATGTTGTCGCTAGTTTTGGTTTCGATAACCTAGGAAAACGTTTAGAAAAAGTAGCATAATTTGTATGACAATGAAGTTGAATTAAATTTCGTTATAGGAGTAATTGAAGACGAAATCGCTTATGCCAAAAGTTGCTTACAACCTACAGATACTGGTCACATTAGTACGGCTATTGGTTGGATGCAAGGTAGAAAGCGAGAATTGGAAAGACAACTTTCCGCTCTTAGCTCAGTTGGATTAGAGCAACGGTCTTCTAAACCGTAGGTCACAGGTTCGAGTCCTGTAGAGCGGGCCAATTCACGGAGTGTAGCTTAGTCTGGCTAAAGCGCCTGGTTTGGGACCAGGAGATCGTAGGTTCGAATCCTACTACTCCGACCAAGGTAAATAACTTTATAAAGGAAAAACTATGTACCATATAATCTACATACCAAAAGTGGAAGATGAAGTATCGGTGGCAGAGTTTGAGACTGAAGCTGACGCTATAAAGTTTATGGATAAAATTAAAGTAGAGAAGCCTAAAGTCTATCCTCATCACTACATAAAAAAGGAGAGATAAGTGGCTGACAGTAATTGGGAAAACTGTAAAGCGAGATCAAATTATCATTTTGATCCATTTGGATTTACATCACAAGCAGATAGAATGAGATACGTTGGTAGGTTCCAGGGCAATTGGGCTGACGAACTTGCACAAGCAGTAGCAAATGCCAAAGGCATTACTTGGAGAACACGTGACCCAAAAGATAATCCACGTGGCGGTGCTGGTATTGATAGTACAGAAGCAGATATTATAAATGCAGGCGGTAAGGCAGATCTAGAGATTACTAGTCTAGAAGATGATGTTGCAAAGTATCCAAGTTTTCAAGCAATGACAGATGCACTAGGACTAATAGATGGTAATGATCGTCCACTACAAACTAGAGTACATGTACAAATGCCTGGACAAACTTGGACGGCACATGTAGATAAACTAGCAAAGTGGAGTGAGGATCAGCCAGATAATATCTTTAGGTTTATGATATTCCTACATGATTATGAGTTTGGACATTTTGTACAGTATGGAAATGAAATACTTACAAAGTATCGTGCTGGAGATTTATATACTTGGGATCACCAAAACGTTCCACATTGCACAGGCAATGCAGGAGTTACACCAAGAAGCACAATGGTTATAACAGGCGTTGGTACACAAAAGACTAGAGACATGTTCTATAAACCAGACTTAGTAATGGATATTTAATGGCAACTTACGGATTTAATAGTTGGAATAGTTGGGATCCACTTAAAAAGTGTATGGTGGGTAATGTATATCCAGAAGGATGGTTCAGCAACTATAAAGATACTAGAGTAGCAGATGCACTAAGCAAAGTAAACGAAGACACTCGTGAAGATATGTTAAGCCTTAAAGGTATATTGGAATCAGCTAGTGTGGAAGTTGTGCAGACTCCTGCAGATGTATTAGTTGGTGGTAAACCTGTTAAAGACGTACAAGACTATATGGATAGAAATGAACAAAGGATTACCAAGCCACTAATAGCACCTAGAGATGAATTTATTGTTTTGGGCAATACTCTAGTAAATTGTAGTAAAGTGCCCACATACAAAAGTTGGGGTCCTTGGCAAGGCTGTGAAGATTATATTCAAACTCGTACCACAGACTTTGATCATCATATAGAACCTCCTAGTATTATGCGAGCAGGTAAAGATATTCAAGTGGATATTAGTTTCCACAATGGAGAAACTAAAAAGTTTGCACAAGAATGGATGCCAAAACACTTCCCAGATTTTCGTGTAAACACAATTGAAATGGGTGGACATTCAGATAGTGTAATATGTTTAGTAAAGCCTGGACTGTTATTAAGTCACACAAAGATAAGCAACTACGAAGAAACTTATCCGGGTTGGGACGTTATCTACTGTAAACGTCCATCAGATGAATACCAAAAAGCATATTGGAATTATAGAGAGTCAATGCCTGATGTTGTTAATTATTGGGTAAAGGGCGAAGAAGAGAATGAGGCGTTCCATAACTTTATTAGCAAGTGGTTTAATACTGGACATGTATACGAAACACAATTTAATGTTAACTGTTTAAGTATTGATCCAAATACTCTAATATGTAATTACTATGATAAGGATTTAGCACAACAACTTAAAAAGTATAATGTAGAGCTTGTAGAAAGTCCTATGCGACATAGACACTTCTGGGACAATGGTATTCATTGTTGTACAGTTGATTTATATCGTGAAGGCGAGCAACAAGATTATTTCCCACAACGAACTGGAGGACAACACTTCGGAAAGATTTGGGGAAATAATGAGACCCGTAGATAAAAATAACAAACTAAATAAGGTTGATAAACCGGGGAGAAGATAATGTTTTTTGCAATAGCACTAATGTCTGGATTGTTCATGGTGGATAATTCGGAATTTTTAAACACAGTAAAAAAGAATCAAGAGGATGGCTATACTTGGCATCATATTGGTAAGACAGCACCAAGTGGAGTACCAGCAATAACTGTACTAAACGAAGCAACAGGTGAAGAGTCAGTATATTTTAAACTAAAGAAATAGGAGAATTAGACTATGTTAAGAGGTGCCTTAAGGTTTGAGGTAGATAATAAAAAAGCCATATTAGACGATGATATCAATGGTTATTTTGTTGACTTTTACGATAATGATGTTAAAATAGGAAGAGTAGAGTATTACGGTAAAGACGCAAGTTATGCCGAGAGTGCATGTGAGAATTATGTGTATGGTTTCTTTAGTCGTGAAGAAGTAGAAAAGCACATAAAACAGTTAGAGTTAAAACTTTAATAACAAGTTGGATAAGTGGCTGAGTGGCCGAAAGCGCCGGATTACTAATCCGGAGAACGAGCAATCGTTCCGTGGGTTCGAATCCTACCTTATCCGCCAATTTTAGGAAGAAAGTGATGGGACATAGTGTAGAAGACGTATACCGCCTAGTTAATGTAATGTACGAAAAGGCTGTGCAATTGCACCGGGTACGTTACTCAGCAGAAGCGGAAGAGAAGTATGATGAACAACAAGTTATTTACATGGTTGAAGATCTACAATCCCTAGCACGTCAACTCGCTAATGATCAAAACATAGATCACAAACTTCCGAGATGGAAAGATCCTGCAGACTGGGATCGTATTGACGGCGAAGGCGGGGCCAGTTAATAAAAAGGCTAAGACTTGTAGACGTAGCGGCAGGACAAGTCATCACATAGGCGGGAAGAAGGGGCCATATGTGCATAAATATTAGATGTATAGAAGGAGATTATTATGAGAAATTGGATTAATAATAGAATTTCAGAGCGGACGTCAATAGATGGTGCTGTTCTAATTGCAGTAGGAATTATTATTCTTATTGCTGGACCATTTGCACAATTGGCGGCTTACGGAGCCATTGGTTACGGTGCATGGACTATATACAAAAAGGAAGACTAAAATGGCTAAGGCTAATTACGATAAATGTTTGGAAACTATCCTACATCACGAAGGTGGTTATGTAAACCATCCTGAGGATCCAGGTGGTGAAACCAACATGGGCGTTACGAAACGTGTGTATGAGGACTTTGGTGGAACAAAAGACATGAAGGACTTAGGGTTCGATGATGTTGCACCAATTTACAAACAGAACTATTGGGATAGAGTTAAGGGTGATAATTTACCTATTGGCTTGGACCTATGTGTTTTTGACTTTGGTGTTAATGCAGGTACAGGCCGTTCAGCCAAGTATCTACAATCATTAATTGGTACAACAGTTGATGGTGGCATTGGACCAAATACACTACAAGCAGTTGATGCCTATGTCGAGGAAGTTGGAATAGAGGAAGCAATTAGAAGCTTTCAACAAAAGCGACAAGACTTTTATGAGAGTCTAGATACTTTTAAAACGTTTGGTAGAGGTTGGACACGGCGTGTTGACGAGACTACTGAACTTGCTATCTCAATGACATAATATGTTTGCTATACAAAATGATATTTTGTGGCAAAGTATAAAAACAAATGACTGGAAACATGTGGAGTTCTATCCTACACCGAATAAACGTGGTGGGATAGAGCCCACTTCAATTGTAGTTAGACATGTAGATACTGTGTTAGGTGCCCAAGCCGTAGCACAATACTTCCAAAAACCTGGCGTTGATTTGTCGGGACATATAAATATTGACTCCAATGGAGTTGTAACACAAAACGTAGAATTTATTGTTGAAGTAGATGGACCATCTATCTTTATAAATTTGTGCGACAAGCAAGTACCCATATTGGATGATGTAATAGAAGTTATACAATCAAAATATAATATTAAGGATATTGTACACCATAGTGACTGACGAATTTAAACAAGCAAATAGGCATAGTGAGACCTGGTGTCCTGTTCCCTTTACTGCGATTAGTTTACATCCTACAGGTACACTAACTCGTTGTATGATGAGTGAAGAGATTATGAGTAACGAAGAGAATATGGATTGGGATAGTCCAGATTTTCAAGCATTACGAAAAAGTATGTTAGAGGGCAAGTGGGATGAACCCGGTTGTGATAACTGTAAAAAGAAGGAAGAAATGGGTGTTAAGAGTCAGAGACAAAACTGGCTTGTAGCAAACCATAAGAAGAAATTTAACTTTACAGCAGACGAGGCCTTTTCAAATCCTAAACTAACAGGCAATACACTAAGACATATGTTCCTAAACTTCAATAACGTATGTAATTTTAAATGTAGAATGTGTAGTCCACGTTATAGTAATAGTCTTATTCCAGAGTGGAAAGCAGTCAGTAAGGATATTGATAAAGTTAAGTTTGAGCCTGAGTTATATAAGAATGTTAATAACGTACTGGACTTCATTGACAACAACAAACACCGTTTACAAGATCTAACAAGTATATGGATAACAGGTGGTGAGCCGTTTATTGATAATCAGATATGGAAAGCAATGGATATCCTAAATGAGTATGCAGATCCATCACAAATACATATGACTATAACAACTAATGGCAGTAAAACTTCAATAGCAGATATAGATAAGTTCCGCCATTTCAAACAAATTCACTGGGATCTAAGTACAGACATTGCTAGTCCTATGTTTGAATATATGAGAAGTAATGGCGTTTGGACATGGGAACAAATGCATAAACACATAAAAGATCTAGCTGAATACCATAAAGAAAATGAAGACTGGCTCATGGTAAGTCTAAACAGTAGTTACCAACTATATAATGCAACTTCATTAAATGAATTCTTTTTATTCGTTAGAGATACGTTTGAAGGTAGGGGAAATATCAACAACAGAATATTAGTAGGACCAAATTGGTTCCAGGCAAGACATGCTCCTGACAGTATTAAGACAGTAGCAAACAAAGAGATTAGAAAACTATTTGAAAGTGGCTGGCTAAATGATATGCAGGAAGGTATGGTACGAGATGCACAACGAGCTCTTAATAATCCACAAGTACCTGAACAATGGAATACATTTGTACAACAATGTAAAGCCCAAGACAAGTTTAGAGGCATTAACCTAATGGATTACGATCCACTACTAGGAAAGGAAGTATATGAATGGAAAACTTAGCATATTCAAGAAAATCACAACCAGCAGAATGGTACCACGTTGAAGATTGCTTTGATGAAAACATTCTCAGTAGAGTTATACAACACTTTCCAGATTCAAAAGATATTCCCATAACAGGAAAACGAGAAGGAGCAAACAACTTCCGTAAATTTGCATCAAGAATGCATACTCCTGTACTTGCTGATATGTTTAAAGAGTTTGATAGTGCGTCTGCAAGGGAAAAGTTTACAGATATAACAGGTGTAGACTGTACACACGGAGCATTAAGAGTAGAGCTATGTCAGGATTCACCAGGATTTTATTTGGAGCCACATATTGATATTCCAGAAAAACTAATTACACTACAGATATATTTAGAAGATCAGAACCCTGAATGGGGAACAAGTTTATACAATAGCAATAAAGAAATAGTATATACAGTACCATTTAGACGTAATGAAGGTTGGCTAAGTCATAATAAATCTCCCCTAGTACATGGAGTTGAGAAAAAAGTGGTTGACGGCATCCGTAGAAGTGTTATAATAAACTATATTAATGGTAATTGGCGAGACACAAGCCAACTATATTAGGAGATTATTATATGACTATGCATTTAGTTCGAGGAATGACAGGGCTTAACACTAAGAAAGCTAAAAAACGTAAACTTACTGCTGGTAAGATAGATAAGTATCAGAAGCAGATGTTTGCACATAACAAGGATCTTAGAAGTAAAGGTCTACATGATTTGCAAATGAATCTAGAAGACTTTATTGCATATTGTCATGGTGAATACAAGGCCAAGCCCAAGCCAAGGACTTCAGCAGTCGCATATAAGCAACCACAACCTTATGTCAGGGAGCAAAGTCATGTACCGAGTATTGAAAGTTTTGCTGGCAGTACTGCTAGGCCTGATCCAAAAGTTTATACAGGCACTCTTATTAAAGGGATTGCTACGATGCATAAAAGTAATGCTGTCCCGATTATTGACAAGAAACAAGCGGAAGAAATAAGTAATATGAGGAGATAAACAGATGAAGCAGGAACGATTATTCAGTTTATCTATTGATGGCAAAGACGATTTTGTTATAATGACAGAAGGTGAAGCTATGTTACTTAAAATAAAAGAAACGGGTGGCACTCGTGGGTTTGAAATGTATGATATGACAGAGCGTTATGGATTTACTCCAGATCAATGGAGAAAAACTAATTATTGGAAAGAGGGCTTGTTGAGAAGTTGCGGACTGGATAAAAGTTATGGATAAAGTTTGGAGTGTAACGATTAAAGGCAAGAACGATTGTGTTATTATGAATGATGCTGAAGCAATGATGATCAAGATGAAATACATGCCTGATATTGAAATGTATGATATGACTACAAAGCATGGTATGAAGCCACAGTATCTACATAAGTTACAGAGAGAAGCAGATACTATGCCTGAAGGCGTTACTTGGACTGGTGATAAACCTCCTAGTGAAACTTGGGTAAAAGGTATAGGTCCAGGGCAATTTGGCGGTGCGGCTCATATGATATGGGAGTTTGAAGACTTAATTAATGCTTGAGCTATTCCTCTTTCTGTTACTGAAACATGCAATATGTGATCTGGGTTTACAGAGGTGGCGACCAGCTCGTTCTAAGATAAATCCTTTTGGTCCTGGAATACAATTACATTGTTTTGATCATGCAATTGGAACAGGCATAGTTTGTAGTCTTTTTGTTAGTCCAGAGTTAGCAGTCCTAATGGCTACTATAGATTACTTTGCACACGGCACTATAGATTGTATTAAAAGTAATCTGTTCAAACTATTTGGTATTGATCATGGAAGTGATCTATACTGGAGTTGGCAAACAGTAGATCAAATACTCCACTATATAACATATTATTACATTGTTGTTATAATCGGAACTTTTTAAAAAAGTTCTTGACATAATTAACATAGTATTATATAAATAAAGAGTAACGTTGAAGCAAACTCAACGCCAGACTGGACTCCGGGGCAGTACCGGACGTCTCCACCATAAACACACGAGGAACAAATACAGGATTTCAAAGAAAAGTGTAGGATATTTTATATCGTTAAAGGTCATCTTAACGTAACTACAGATACAATAGAAAAGTGTTATGATTATTATTTTAGACGTATGTGGAATAATAATGAGGCTTATGTACATGAAGAAGGTTTTGAAGAAGAATACAATCGTGTGTTTATGATGGGGACGAAATAGGATCGACAGTTGGTCAATAGGAATGTGGAGTTATCCCGATGTAAGCTGGGTAACGCGAACAAAACAATAATTGCAAACGATAATATTGCATATGAGGGTTATGCCCTAGCGGCATAGTTACTTTGGGAGGCCACTGCCTAGAAACAGAAGTGTGGCATTTTGTTATATAAGAAGGAAAGACCAAAAATGAAAAGACTACTAATTGCAGTGGCAACTTTAGCCACTCTTTCAACGACAGCAATGGCAGAGGATTTTGATAATCCTACTGTTGTGTTTACGATGAAAACTAAAGACTACTTTATTCAATCACAAAGTCCTCAATCAGGCGCTGATCAATTTACTATTGGTGGCAAAGCAGGACCAATTGATAGTTTATCGCTAACACTAAAAAATAATAGTGACACACAGGACTGGAAAGTTCAAGCTAATAAAAAAGTAAAATCAGGCCCAGCATATGCAGGAGCCAAAGGTGCTTACTGGTGGGGAGACTCCTTTACAGCCAACGAACAAGTTCACTTAACACCATATGTTGGTGTTGCGAAAAAAGTTGGTAAATTTACACCATTCGCAGAAGTTGGAATGACATGGAAATCTACAAGAAATGATGTAATGAATTTTGATAAGAAAGATTCATACATTGACGTAGGTTCTAGTTATGCACTAACAGACGCACTATCACTGAAGCTATCAGTAAAAGACAGCCGTGATACATCTTTCAAATCCAAAGATAATATGGAAGCGAAACTAGGTATCACTGTAAAATTCTAAAACAACGAGTAGGTTAGTTAACTTAACGGAAACCCCATTGTGGAACGATTCATTGCCATTGGCTGTCAAAACCACAATAAGACTTAGCAACCGCGGACAAAGAATACTAACCTACTCCCAATTTTTTAGTTGACAAACCCCTAACATTTTAGTATTATTAATACATGTACAGAGTAACTGCATATTTTAAAAATCACAAAGTCGTACAGACATTTCATGATCTGTATGATGCAATTGATTGGCGTGATGTCGCTGATGCAAATTACCCTGATAAAGTAAATTTTGAAAAAGGAGTATTCTCAATGAGAGAATGGGTTTATAATTGTTGGAATGTAGTAATGGATCACGAGCGTAATCCACTAAGTGCAATCCCCGACTTTAGTACACGGCATATGATCATGCAGGTTTTAGCATGGATGTGGTGTATTGTATTTGGCATTATTGTTAGTAGTATCTATGCTGGCGTAGTAAGTGCAGTCATCCACGTATTGTTATTGGGTGCAATTGCAGTTACAGTAGCAACATTTGAAACTGCTAAACGTAGACCTAGTGTTTTTAGTCTAGACAAAAAATATCATACGCCAAGTCGTTCAAGGAACATGTGGTATAATGGTAAAAAAATTGCACTAGATCCCAATGATAAAGGCGGAGAACACGAATAATGTCCAACTATAAGATCCACAATGAACTTGAATCAATCTATAAAAACTGTCCTGGCATTACAAAATCAGAACTACTGGAACTAGTTAAAACTCGTTTTGGTGTAGATGTGCAGAATCCAACAGAAGATGAGATTGATGAAGCAGTTTTAGAACGATACTTTACTAAAGTATGGCAACCTAAGACAAAGAAATACAAGTATAGTGGATTGAGTATTGTTGATGAGATCAACAATATGAATCTAGATAGTGTACTTGATATTGGCTGTGGTTATAATGAGTTCAAAGGTAAGATTAACAATCTAACTGGTATTGATGCTTATAATAGCAGAGCTGATCATCAAGTAAACTTACTGGACTATAATACAGACAAACAATATGATGCAATCATATGTTTTGGTAGTATTAACTTTGGCAATGTAACAAAGATCATTGCTGAAATGAAAAAGGCAGTAAGTCTAGTTAAACAAGATGGACTAATGTACTTTAGAGTTAACCCTGGTATCCAACATGATGATGAAGAAGCACATTACATTGACTTCTTTGAATGGACTCCAGAATTCATCTTTAACATATCACAAGCCCTAGGCTGTACATTAATTAATATGCGAAAAGATGCAAACAGAATTTATTTTATCCTAAAGAAGGATAAATAAAACTATAGCAACGAGTGTTGCAATACCCCAAAAACTAACGTGAATAACTACAAGCCGAGCGGCACAGGTTCAGATCACTATTTTCACCTGACACTATTGGTCAGGCATTTTAAATCAACAAAAGGAAGAAAAATGAAAAAACTATTAGCAACAGTCGCCTTGGTAGCGACTATGGTGGCAGGATCTGCGTCAGCAGACACACTAACACTTCAGTTTCCAAACGGCCCAGGTAAAGGCGGTACTGCATTCTGGGGTGACAACGTAATGAAAGAGCTTAATGCAAAGCTCGAGAAGCACGGACACAACATTGTGCCTCGTTACCTTCCAGGACAACGTGGTAAGAAGTCCCTTAAAGATTGGGCAAAGACATACATGGATCGTGGTGATACACTTATGATCGCACATGGTGGTAACGGTGAAGGCTTCCTACTTGAAGACGTAGGCGGATTTGATTATCGTAACTATGATCCAGTTGTTGTAATGAACACAAACATTTGGGTTTCTATTAACAAAGACGTTGATTGGAAAAATGGCGTAGTTAAGTTTCCAGCAACAGGCGGTACAGGTTTTGCCGCAGATATCGTATCAGTAGGACTAATGATGTGTGGCCCTGAAATTAATGCCACAGTTGAATCATTCCTAAAGTGTACAAATGAGCGTGTACGTTTTATCCCAGGTTTTAACTCTGGTGGTGAAAAGCGTCAAGCATTCCGTAGAGGACAACTAGACGCAACTCGTGATACTCCACAGACTTCCCTAATGGGTTATGCTAAAGAGTATGCAAGTGGACAAAGTCGTGTATGGTTTGCACACGGTATTGTAGACGGAAAAGGTTCTGTTTACGGTGACGAAAATGCACCAAAAGGCGCACAGTCGTTTAATGAAGTATACGAAGCAGAATGGGGTGTTGCTCCAAGTGGACCAGTATACGAAGCATATAGAACGTTCCAAGGTTATAGAGATGGATTCCAAAAGACAGTTTGGATTGCACCTAACTCTCCTTACAAAGCAGTAATCGATCAAGCAGTACAAGAAATGATTAACGATCCAGAAGCAATGGCTCGTTTGGATAAAAAACTTGGTAAGTTTCCTTGGTTAGCAGGTGATGAAGTTGTTGACTTTTCAGACTACTTGTTCTCACTTATTAAAAGAGAGCGTCTTGAGACACTAGTTATTCTTGCAAATGACGTGTTTAAGTACCAAGATGCATACGTTAAGGAAGAGCTCCTCAAGTAATGGAGTGGATTCTACAATATCCAGTAACCGTGCAGTGGGCAATAATGCTCACTGCCGGCATTCTTTATGGGGGACTAATTGGGCTAATACCTAGTGCAGGCCCTGGTAAAGCAATCATTATGCTCTTTGTTATTGTACAGAGTTTTGATTTTACTGGTGGTAATTATCTATTCGTGTTGTTTAGTATTGCAACAATGGTATCATGTACTATTGGCGATAGTTTTGCAAGTGTACTCTTGGGAATACCAGGGGCATCAGGAGCGGCAAGTACGATGGTGGATGGATTCCCACTAGCGAAGCAGGGTAAGGCAAGTTACGCTCTTAGCTCTGCAATCACAGTAAGCACAATTAATGGTTTATTGTTTGGTGCCCTGGGCATGGCTATTATTCCTTTTTACGGAGCAATATCAGAGTATGTAGGTGTACCGGAAATAGCTGGACTAATAATAGTAGCATTCTGTTTAATATCAGTTGTTACTACAAAGAATACAGGCAGAAGTCTAATTGCTATTGCAATAGGTTTGTTTATCGGATCTATTGGTTATGGCATGATGGGAGAAGTTCGTAACACAGGTGGCTGGGCATATCTTGAAGATGGTGTTCCAGTGGTTATTGTGGCGGCAGGGTTATTTGCCCTTCCTGAATTATATGAAGCTCTTACAACAAAGTATGAAGTTGCAAGGATTTCACGTAAGGAACACAACAAACAAACTTGGGACGGAATCCTAGCAGTCTGGAAACACAAGTATCTAGCCTTTATGGGCGGGTGCATTGGTTTTGTTGTTGGTATCCTGCCTGGAACAGGTGGTGGTATTGGTGACTGGACAAGTTATAGTGCAACAGTGGCACTTAACAAGAAAGAGAAAGTAAAGTTTGGAACTGGTAACATCAAAGGTGTTATTGGACCTGAAGGCGCCAACAATGCTGGCAAGATGGGAGGCTTATTGCCTACTATTATGTTTGGTATTCCAGGCGGCAAGGTGTTTGCATTGTTAATGGCCTTATGGTTATATGTAGGCTTTGAAGTTGGTAGTCCGTTTATTATGGATGATACACAGTTTATGGATCATCTCTTGGGTGGCTACATGTTTGGAACATTCTTTGCAGGTGTACTAATGTTAGTATTCGCAAGATGGTGTTGCAAAATCGTTTACATCAATCCATTATATTGGATCCCTCCGATGTTGGCGTTAACTATTTGGGCAGTTTTGGCAAGTAGATTCTATGCAAGTGTATGGGAAGATTTAACTGTACTGGTAGTATTTGGTATTATTGGTATGATATGTAAGTATGGTAAGTTTAGTAGACCTGCACTACTTATGAGTTATATTTTATTCCCTCGTATTGAAGGATCTTATCTACAGTTAAGCAACGTATTCTTTTATGATGATATTGTTGCAGTATCAACGGCATTAGGTGGAGATTTTAGTTTACTAAGTTCAAACTATATCCTCAATAATCCTACGTTTGTACAACACCCAGTATTACCTATTGCAATTGTAATCGGTATATGTTTACTATTATATGGATTCTTTAATAAGAACCGTACTATGGATTATGCATAAAGTTTTAGAAAGCAGGACACAAAGTAAAGTGTCTTGCTTTTTACAACGATTACATAAATAGACTGATGTAAAAATGTAGTCTCCTTTTTTTTGACTGACTATATTTTTTTGACTTACAAAAGGAAAAAGAAATGACGCAATTAATAAACCCACAAAAATTTACAGACACAGTTGGCCTTTTAAGGTCCTTTTTTTTGAGTAAAGGATTCCTAGAAGTCCATACACAAAACAGACTGTCAATACTAGCCGCATGTGAAGATCCATTCAATGTAGCAACATACAACTATGCAGGCCAAGTTTGGCCACTACCACAAACAGGCCAGATGTGGTTAGAACATGAATTACTAAGCAAGCCCGATAGCCAGGGCTTTTTTTGTGTCAGCACGAGTTATAGGCAAGAACCTAATGCAATACCCGGCAGACATGATATTATCTTTCCAATGTTTGAATTTGAGATGCCAGGCGATATTGACGATTTAAAAGCAATGGAATACGAACTAGTAGATTACTTAGGCTTTGAAAGACCATACGAAATGACATATGCTGATTGGCAAAGCCATTACGGTGTCGAAGGTGAACTAGAAGCAGAACACGAAATTAAAATGTACGAAGACTTTAAAACTGCAATGATTACAGACTTTCCAGA
>Ga0181388_1000254_pt1 | contig 18299 bp, 20 predicted proteins | sample 11SPOviralmetaG_FD_130120 | JGI IMG/M metagenome (GOLD analysis project Ga0181388, IMG submission 130120) | Marine viral communities from the oligotrophic San Pedro Time Series (SPOT) site, San Pedro Channel, CA, USA - 11 SPOT_SRF_2010-05-17 | ecosystem: Environmental > Aquatic > Marine > Strait...
GAACACATTTTATTTTGAATCAAATGATGATGTAATTCCTACTATGAAACGTTTGAAAAAAAATAATGAAATATCTTATTTTAAAGAGTTGATTAATGCACGATATGAAATATTTGAAAATAATATTAAGTATATTTTAAACAATAATGAAAAAAATATAATTAAAAAAATATACAATAATATCGACAAAATATACAATGAAGCATCTTGTTTTCCGTTGAGTTTTTGTCATGGTGATTTAAAAAGTCCAAATATATTTTATAAAAATAATATTGAGCCGATATTTTTAGATTGGCAGTATATACATTTAAATAAGGGTGTAAGCGATATTGTATTTTTGTTAATTGAGAGTATTGAATTTGATATAACGACTGTCGAATTGGTTGTAAATTTTTACTATAAATTGCAAAACGAATATCATTCTATTTCATATGAAAAATATATGAATGATTTTAAAAATGCTATGTGTATTTTTCCTTTTTTTGTATGTGTATGGTTTAATAGCGAGCATGGAGATAAATTACTTGATCCGGTATTTCCTATTAAATTTATGAAAAATCTAATGAAATACTATACTTATTATTTACAAGAAGATATTTAAATACATATTTACAAATATATAAAATGAAAATATGTATTATTGTCCCAATCAAGCATAATTCCGAACGTGTTCCTGGAAAAAATTTCCGCGATTTTAATGGAAAACCATTGTTTCATATTGTTTTAAATACACTTTTGAAAAGTAAATACATTAATCATATTTATATAGACACAAATAGTCCTATTGTAATGGAGTCAATTAAAACCGATTTTAAAAATACAATGATTTCCATATATGAGCGACCTTTAGAATTACAACCAGGAAATACCCCAACAAATGTATTACTTGAAAATATAATAACAAAAATGAATTTAGGTTATGATTATTATTTGCAAACACATGTTACAAATCCTTTATTAAAAGTAGAAACAATAGATGAATGTATTGAAACTTTTATGGAAAAAGAAAAAGAGGGTTACGATAGCTTGTTTACAGCAAAACAACTTCAAACAAGATTATATACAAATCAAAATAATAATGTATCAGCATTAAATCATAACCCAAATGAACTTATTCCAACTCAAAATCTGGAACCTTTATATGAGGAAAATTCGTGCCTATATATTTTCAAAAAAAACATATTATTTGAAAGACATCATAGAATAGGTAATAAACCATATATTCATGTAATGAATGATATTGAATCTAGCGATATCGATATAGAAAGTGATTTTGTATTAGCAGAACAATTACATAAATATCATGGATTAAATAATACGAATAACGTATTAATTACAGGTGTAAATGGAGATATTGGTCAAGCAATAGCAAAAGAATTCAAGAAATATAATTGGTTTGTTATTGGAATAGATATTGTAGAAAATACAAAAACAGAATATATTAATCATTTCATACAATGTGATATAAGTAATCCTGAAAAGGTAGAACAATTAATGAACAATTTACAAATAAATAAATTAGATTGTATTGTGAATAATGCAGCCATTCAAATTTGTAAACCAATCTGGGAATTAGATATAAATGAATGGGATAATACTATGAATTGTAATTTGCGTCCTACATTTTTATTTACAAAATATGGATTACATCTTTTGAAAAAAAGTAATAATCCTAATATTATTAATATTGGTTCTGTTCATTCTCAAGCAACATCTAATAATATATCAGCTTACGCTTGTTCTAAATCGGCACTGGTTGGATTAACAAAAAACATGGCTTTAGAATTATCTGAATTTAATATTCGTGTTAATAGTATATCTCCTGGAGCAATTGATACAAAAATGTTAAGAAGTGGATTAATGCGAGGTCATGTAGGTAATGGGTGTGAAGAAGAACAAATAAATATATTGTCAAATAAACATATATTAGGAAATATAGGTACACCTCAAAATGTTTCTGAGTTTGTATATTATATTATTAATAATAATTTTATGACCGGTTCAAACTATATAATGGACGGAGGAGCATCGATTAAGTTATCAACTGAATAAATGTTTCAAATATCTAAATCTTTATTTATGAATTACACTTTTGCAATACTCTCATAAATGCCGGTTCTCTTATAGTCAATCAATAATAATTTTCCATTTTCATTATTATTATTTAATAAAGAAGAACTTGTAATTAATAACTTATTCATATTGATACCTCCAAAACAACAACACGTGGGATGTGTAAATGGTGTTTTAATTTCATCAAATAATTTATTATTTTTATTGTAAATATCTATTCTAGAACCGCCCCATAAACAGCTATAATAATTATCCATTTCATCAATAGTTGCTCCGTCTGGATTTACATCAGAATAAGTGTTAATTATTGTTTCTTTTTCATTTTCTATTGTAAAAATTTGTTTTTTCAGTGAATCACACGCGTATAATTTATTATAACTATTAAATGCCAATCCATTAGATATGCAAATATTATCTTTTATTGTTTCAAAATCTGTACCATTAAATTTATATATATGTCCTATATTATCCTTTTCATTTTTATCCATAGTACCTATGTAAATATTACCATTTCGGTCGCATTTTCCATCATTAAATCTAATAGTTGTATCAACTATTTTTTTTAAGTAGACAAACTTATTTATTCTATAATCATAAATACCCATTCCATCCTCTACGGCTACAACCATTTTATTCGGTTCTAACAAATATAAACACGTTGGTTTTTTTTCTAGAATATATTCATTTATTATATAATCATTCATTGACTTTATTTTTTTATCATTGATGTCTACCCAATAAAACGTTTGGTTCATATGATTCCATAAAGGAGATTCACCAAGCACATTATTATTGTCTATAATCATGTTTACAAAATTATATAAATTATATTTATCTATCTTTTATATAATTTATTATGAATATACATATTATTAATCAAACATATCAACAATTAATTTATCCAAATCGTATTTACGTTCCCAACCTAAATCTGTTTCTGCTTTGGTTGCATCTCCCAATAATAAATCAACTTCACAAGGTCTAAAATATTTTTCATCTATTTTTACTAATATACGTTGCGTTCTTTTATCTATTCCTACCTCATTAATACCTTCTCCATTCCATTCTATTTCAAATCCTTTCATAGAAAAAGACTTTTCTATAAATTCTCTTACACTATATGTATGTCCTGTTGCTAAAACATAATCATCTGGTTTATCCTGCTGTAACATCAACCACATTCCATAAACATAATCTTTTGAATGTCCCCAATCTCTTTTACTATCTATATTTCCTAATGTCAAAATATAGTCATTTATATTTTCTTTTTCTTGTTCTACAATCTTCTTCACTCCATTTACTATTTTCATTGTAACAAAATTAGCCCCCCTTCTTGGACTTTCGTGGTTAAATAAAATTCCATTACACGTAAACATTCCATAACCTTCACGATAATTTTTTACTAAAAAATGACTATAAACTTTAGCACAAGCATATGGAGATTGTGGATTAAAGGGTGTTGTTTCTTTTTGTGGTGTTTCTAATACAGCACCATACATCTCACTTGTTCCTGCTTGATAAAATCTGATTTTATCTTGTATATCCTTTTTAAATGTTCTAATTGATTCTAATAACTTTAATGTTCCTATTCCATCTATTAATGAAGTGTATTCTGGTATTTCAAATGAAATTTGAACATGACTTTGTGCTGCCAAATTATAAATTTCAAATACTTCAAAATTATCATTATTATTAATAATACTTGTTATATAATTTGTTAATGATGAACCATCACTCATATCACCATACTCAAGATGTATTTTATCTCTAATATGATCTAATCGTGAATATGAATACAATAATGAAGTTCGTCTTACTATACCATATACTTTATAACCTTTTTCAATCAATAATTCTGCTAAATAAGAACCATCTTGTCCCGTAATTCCAGTTATAAATGCTAATTTCATTATATTAAAATTATAATCTAATATTTAAATAGTAACTTATTATACTAATTAATGAAAATTATTGTTACCGGCGGAAATGGTATGATTGGAAACAACATTAAAGATATTATTTCTAATAATTCTTATTCTAATAATGAATTTATATTTATTAATAGAAGTTTAAACAATGAATTATCAGTTGATTTAACTAATCGCGAAGATGTATTATTATTTTTTGGAAAATTTAATTTTGATTATATTATTCATTTAGCAGCCGATGTTGGTGGTCTTTACAAAAATATAAATAATAATTCCTCTATGTTTTCAAATAATACAAGAATAAATGAAAATATACTTGAAGCGTGTATTAAATATAAAATAAATAGAGGAATTTTTATATTATCATCATGTATTTTTCCTCATAATCCGTCTATGTTTCCAATGGATGAAAATATGATTCACGAATCACCACCTCATTATTCAAATGAGGGTTATGCTTATTCTAAAAGAATGATGCATATACAATGTAAAAATTTAAATAAAACATATAACACTCAATTTATTTGCCTTGTTCCTGTTAATTTATATGGTGCTTATGATAATTTTAATCCTGAAAATAGTCATTTATTACCCGGATTAATACATCGTTTTCATAATTCATTAGATAATAAAGATAAAAAATTTATTGCTTATGGTTCAGGCAAACCTTTGCGTCAAATGTTATATGCTACTGATTTTGCTAATATTATATGTGATATACTTATTAATAAATTAGAAATCAAAACAGATACATTAATATGTTGCAATGATTATGAATATAGCATTAAAGATATTGTTACAAAATTATCTAATGTTATGAATATTCAATTTGATAATATTGAATGGGACAATACAAAAAGTGATGGTTGTATGAAAAAATCTGTTTCGAATAAAAAATTTAAAGATTATTATCATAATTTTAATTTTACTCATTTAGATACTGGTTTAAAAAAAACGTATAATTGGTATAGAAACAATATTAATAAAATACGGAAATAAATTAATATATTATTTTATCTGTAAAACCTTTAGGTTGTTCATCTGGTTCATATGGTTCATCAAATTCTATTTCTTTTTTACTATGATTTTGTTTTCCGGCATACTCATTTATACGTTTATTCCATAAAGGGCATTCATATGCATAATACAACCAATTATAATTATATTTTTTATAGTTTATTACACTTTTACCTCTATAAATATTGTTCTTTTAATATTTTATATGTTTCATTAACATTATTTATTTCATGACCTATTACGATATCTGAATTAATTATTTTATAATCATTTCCATTAAATTCATATTTATCACCAAAATATATTATTTTTTTATAATTACTTTTTAATGTATCTAATATTTGTATTTTATCATATTCGCAAGGATATATTGCTATTCCTACACTACCACCATATGTTAATGATACTTTATCATGTATATCTAATTCTTTTGATTTCTTTATTAATAAATTAAGTAATTCTTTCCTAATTTTTTCATTATTATTATGCTTAATAAAATATTTTCTTTCTTCATCAGTTGCTTGCATTCCTATACAAGATAAATAAATTATTCCGCACCTTAAATCTACAAAATGTCCAGTTAATAAATAATCTACATTACTTAAATATTGTAATGCTAATTTTATTAGAATATTTATTTTTTCATACAAATAATGGTTTCTTATATTTTTTTTATATACATTTTCTAAATTTAATTCTAATTTACTTTTATTTAAATTATAAACACAACCGCATTCTGTAAAATAATGATCAAAAAATATTTTATTATTCATTTGTTTTAAAATTTTTTCCAATTTACCACCACCACAAATTGCTATTTCATATTTTTCTTTTAAATAATTTAAAATAACTGAATGGTCATCTAAAATATCTTTTGACGACTCAACAAGTGTACCATCAACATCAAATATTATTATTTCTTTATTCATTATATAAAAAATAATATAATTTCTATATTGTTTTTTTTACAAAAATAGTATATGTTCTGTAAATCCGTTAGGTTGTTCGTCTGGTTCATATTGATATTTCAAATGAAATTTATCAAATATTGAGTATCCAGTTTCATCATCTTCTTCATCAAATTCTATTTCTTTTTTGCTATGATTTTGTTTTCCGCCATACTCATTTATACGTTTATTCCATAAAGGAAATTCATATGCATAATACAACCAATTATAATTGTATTTTTTTAACATATCATTTTTAGTTTCATCTGTTAATTTTTCATTATATATTATTTTATATTTTCTATAATTTCTTATTATAAAACGTGGATTTTCTTTATTTAAATTATAATTATTCATCATTTTTGCTATTAATTCTTTTGATAAAACTTCTTTCTTTGTCTTTTTTCTTACTAACTCTTTTTTTTCATCTATTTTTATTAATGATTTTAAAACATCATATACTAATTTATGATGTTCATTTGTATAATTTTTTAAATGTTTGGACTTTTCTATTTTTATAATATTTGTTTTTTCTATTAAATCGTAAACATTTTCAGTTGTATATTTTTTACTATTAATCAAATTATAAGATAATATTATTATGTTTTGTAAATTTGCTTTATATAATGAATAAACAAATGTTTTTTCTTCTGGCTTACAATTATTTAACCAATCCGGTTTTTTTCCACGATATAGTGTTACTTTTTTTTCAGTTGTTCTTATATATTTCATATAGTTATGAATTATCACATTTGATTTTGAAAAATACAACTTTTCTGTTAACTTTAATAATAAATTATCTTTTGTTTTTAACTTCATAGATTTATAACTTTTTAACCATTTTTCATATGTTGTTTCAATAAATTCATTTATCTTATTATCATCATCTTCAATAAATACATAATCATAATATATTTCAAATAATATTTGAAATGTATTTTCCTCATAACCACTATAATACAACTCGCTACACCAAAATACAAACTCTTCATATGAACGTTTCTCTTGAAAAGAATTTTTTATACTACTTTTTATTCCATTTTTTGGATACAATAATCGTGTGAATACTAAATTGTTCATTATTATTTTTTCTTTTTCTTTTTATTAATATACATTTTTTCAATTTTTATTTAAATATTATATATACTTATTAATTATGTGTGGAATTATTGGATATATTAGTTTACAAAATATATGTAATTATATTCTATTAAATGGATTAAAACAACTTCAAAACAGGGGATACGATTCAGCTGGTATAAGTAGTATAGACCTATGTGGAAATATTATTACTACAAAATATGCTTCTAATGATTCGGAAGATTCCATTGAAAAACTTGAAAAAAATATTAGTGAACATCAAAATTTTATGGGTATAGGTCATACAAGATGGGCTACACACGGAGGAAAAACAGATGAAAATTCGCATCCACATTCTTGTGCAAATAATATGTTTAGTGTAGTTCATAATGGTATTATTGAAAATTATTCATCTATTAAAAAGAAATTAATGCAAAAAAATTATATTTTCAAATCTCAAACTGATACTGAAGTAATCTCCAATCTTCTTCTTTTTAATTATTTACTTTATAAAGAAAAATCTATTGAAGAAATTATCCAAATAACGTGTAAAGAATTGGAAGGAACATGGGGGCTTGTTATTATGTGTAATTTAACACCAAATAAATTATATACAACCCGCAAAGGTAGTCCAATAATTATTTCACACGATGAAAAGGAGGCATATATAGTTTCAGAACAATCGGCATTTTGTGGAAAAACTAAAGAATATTTTGTATTGAAAAACAATGATATTATTACTATTGAAATAAAAGATGGGGAAATTAATGTAAAATCATTTACTAATTTAAATAGTGAGCAAAGTCAAAAGAATAAAATTAATATTTTTAATAATGAACTTACTTATAAACCATATTGCTCCTGGATGGAAAAGGAAATTTATGAACAAACAGATTCTTCACTTAGAGCAATTAGTCTAGGTGGAAGATTATTATCTAATAGAATTGTTAAACTTGGTGGATTAGAAACTTGTAATGATACATTAGAACACGTTGATAATATTATATTTTTAGGATGTGGAACATCATATCACGCTGGAATTTTAGGACTTAATTATTTTAAAAAAAATTGTAATTTTAATTCAATACAATGTATTGATGGTGCTGAATTTGAATTTTCAGACATAAACAAACATGGTAAAACTGCTCTTATTTTATTAAGCCAATCTGGTGAAACACGTGATTTATATAGATGTATTGAAATTGGAAAAAATAATAATTGTATTCTTATTGGTGTTATAAATGTTGTTGATTCTCAAATTGCGCGTAAAGTAAATTGCGGTGTATATTTAAATGCTGGTCGCGAAGTTTCAGTTGCATCTACAAAATCATTTACATCACAATGTATTATACTTTTATTAATGAGTATTTGGTTCTCACAATTGCAAGGAAAAACGTGTGACAATATTTTATTTGATAATCTTAGAAATTTTTCATATAATTTATCTAATTTTTTTCAAAATAAAATAGAAATGAATAAAATATCTTTGTGGGCTGAATATTTTTCAAAATGTAATAATTGTTTTTTAATTGGTAAAGGTGACTCAATACCTATTATTTATGAAGGTGCTTTAAAAATAAAGGAAATTACTTATATACATGCTGAGGCTTATAGTGCTAGTAGTTTAAAACACGGACCTCTTGCTTTAGTTTCTAATGATTTTCCTATTATTTTATATATACCTGATGATGTAAATGTATCAAAAATGATCAGTGCTTATGAAGAATTACACGCTCGTGGGGGTAAATTATTCTGTATTTCTAATTCCATACAATTTTTTGAATACATACGTGATAGACCAGAATATGATAGTTCCTATTTAATTTCTATCAGCATTGAAACTAATATAATTAATTTAATTATGAATATATGCACTCAACTTTTAGCACATAAAATAAGTCGAATTAAAAATATTAACCCTGATAAACCTAGAAATTTAGCTAAAGTTGTTACTGTTGAATAAATAAATAAATAAAAGTGCTTAAATGTAACATTTTCATTACATATATAGAATATGAAAATTGAAAATGAAATAAAACTTGATTTTGGAGATGTTCTTATTAGACCTAAACGTTCAACTATGTCTTCGCGTTCAGAAGTTAACCTTGAACGAACAATGACATTTCCTAATAGTAATCAAACATGGACTGGTGTTCCTATTATTGCAGCTAATATGGATACTGTTGGCACATATAATGTTTATAAAGTTCTTTCACAGCATAAAATGATTACAGCTTTTCATAAATTTTATACACCCGAAGATTTTAATTTAATGAGTGTTACAAAAGAAGGGTTAGACCCTGATTATTTTATGATATCTACAGGAATAAGTGATAATGATTTTTTGAGATTGTCTTCTATTATTGAAACTCTAAAAAATGCTGCTAATAGCGTTGATGTAAAATTTATTTGTATTGATGTTGCTAATGGTTATATGAATAAATTATGTGATTTTTGCCTTAAAGTTAGAAATGCTTTTCCTGATAAAATTATTGTTGCTGGAAACGTGGTTTCGCGTGAAATTTCAGAAGACCTTATATTACGTGGAAAGGCAGATATTGTTAAGGTTGGAATTGGACCTGGAAGTGCTTGTTTAACAAGAACAAAAACTGGTATTGGTATGCCACAACTTTCTGCTATTATGGAATGTAGTGATGCTGCCCATGGTGTTAATGGTTATATTATTGGCGATGGTGGAATTACCTGTCCTGGCGATGTTTCAAAGGGTTTTGGTGGAGGTGCTGATTTCATTATGATTGGTGGACAATTTGCTGGTCACGATGAAAATCCTGGTGAAATTATTGAAGAAAATGGTCAAAAATTTAAACTATTCTATGGTATGAGTAGTGATACTGCTATGAAAACGCATTACGGAAAAGTTGCTAATTATCGTTCATCTGAAGGGCGAACAATTAAAATAAAATATAAAGGTGCTTTAGAAAATACTATTTTAGATTATTTAGGAGGTATTAGAAGCACTTGCACTTATATTAATTCAAAGCAAATTAAGGACCTGCCAAAATGTTGTACTTTTGTAAGAGTAAATAGACAATTAAATACTATTTATGCTTAAAAAAAAATTATTTATTAATGTATTTATTATGACTGCTAAAATTTTGCTTACCTCATATACTATTATTGTTTCTGCAATACTTTATATTTTTGATGATAAAAAATGTTCTGATTTTGATGTAATAAGAGATGCTTTAACTATAGTTAAATAAAATTTATCATTAAAATAAAATTATAATTATAAATTTTATTTTAATTTTACAACTTAAAATTCTGATTCTTCAGTACTATTCATACCACGGGTAGAAATATGGTTCATTTGTTCAAAAGAAAGGCAAGCACAACCAGTGCTATTTGAATATTTACTAGGACAACATTCAGGTGAAAAAGTTGTTTTTTCAAACAAATCCAATTTTCCTTCTGCTAATGGTATAACTGCACCTTGTACATTTTCTTTTAAATGTTTTGCTATTCCATTTTTATTTGGTGTTTCTAAATTATAACCACTTAATACTTCTCCATTTGGATCATATTTTTCACTTCCACTTCCACTTACTCTTCCACTTCCGCTTCCGCTTCCAGAACCTCTTCCTACCACAACATTCTTTAAATCATTTAACATCTCAAAACCTTCCATTGGTGTAATTCTAAGACAAGAACAAAATAAATGTGCACCTAAAATATAACCAACTGCTACGCATAATATTACAACTTCTAATCTAAAATAAAAACCTAATAATTTAAAGTCCATTTTTAATATATATAAAACAACAGATAAAAATAGTTATATATTAAATTAATTCTACCAATTCTTCATCATAATCATAATCATTATTATCTATTAATTCGGGTATATTTCCATTATCTTCCCAATCACTAAATATGTAATCTCCTAAAATTATATTATGGTCATCTGTTATTAAGCAACACAATTCTTGCATATTATATGGAAGTAAAATACTATGTTTATGATTTTTTACGTAAACAAATTCATTATTTTCCTTTAATAAATGACTTTCAGAAACTATTATATCACTATTATCATCATTGCCATTTGGTATGCAATACATTCTTGATACATATGAACCATTTCTTTTTAAATTATATATTGACATTACAGCATACACTATACTTCCACTTTTTAATTCATCTCCTAATTTTATATTTTTCATTTCTTTAATTTCACCATTTTTTAATTTTACATGTGTTTCTGGAGCAAAACATAAACCATCTATATTTTCATCTTTATTTTTTAATCTTGCTAATACATCATTCTTTTTATCAAATATTTGTGAATTCATATCTAAAATTGTTTTTTTTGATTTATCTATTAAATCTGTAACGTTGTCCATCTTTATAATATCTGCATTGAAAAAATATGATATGAAAATTAATAATATATGTATCGGAAAATAGATTATATCTATTGTTTTTGTTATAAATGATTTACTACATTTTCTATAATTATATTCAGAATCTTTATTGTAAATACTTGCTAAAGGTATTACATATGGATTACATTTATATTCTTCCCAATTCTTTTTTATGTCTTCATATAGAAAAAAATGTAAATAAATGAAATATGATAAAGAAATTAATATTAAAAATAAAAACAATATTTTTGAATAATAAATAATTTTTTTTAACATTATATAAAATATTATTATATTATTAACAATATAAATATTTTATATTTACAATTTAAATATAAAATATTTATATAATTTAATGAACCCTACTGAAAAAAAACATTTGCAAGGCATGATTAGCGAAAATAATGTTGAAGACCAAACTTCAAATATCAGAAAACTTAAACATAGTCAAGATATTAAACGTGATATTGTTAGAATTAATTTATATCATCAAAAATATAAAGAATTAAAAATTACACAACGACCAATTTTTGACGACAAATTAAAAACTGAATGCTTCTTTCTATATAATAATTATAATGATATTTTTAATAAATTAAGAGATGAAATTATTGATGTTTCATTACTATTAGAATTTGTTAAAATACTTGAAAAAATAGAAAATTCACAATTAGATCAACACGAAGCTTCTTATCAAGTTGGTAAAATTCTTAAAAGTATTTATATTGATAGCGAACTTAGAAAATCTGGGAAAATGGACGAAAATAATATGGAATTACCTGATACACCACAACAAAGTCCTAAAGTTAATATTTCTTGGAAGCAATATAAAAAAACTTTATAATTAATCTTCTAAATTTTTATAATCTTCTATTTTTTCATTTCTTACTTTTTCATAACCTTTATGTAGATTGAAACAATAAAATAATATATAATATGAAAAATATATTGCTATTCTTAAATTAACATCTTCCATTGTGCTAGGATATAAAAATACTGAGAATTCTAATGTTAAAAATATTGATTTTATTGTGGCTAACGATTCTTCTTTTGATAATACCATTTATAAATATATACAAAACTATTATTTTATATATTTATTTAAACTATTATATAATATAATATCAATTATTTCTATAGTATTTCTATAGTATTTCTATAGTATTTCTGTATCTTTATCTACGATTACTTCTCTTGCTATATTTTTTATTACTTTTTTCGTATTCTTTTCTTGGAAATTTTCCTCACCTTTTCCAAATCTATTTGTTACCATTGTCATATATTGTTCATGGTAAGGACTTTCTTCTTTCCAACATTCGGGATGTTGCTCTAACCATTTTGGAAAGAAACTATCTGCGTCGCGTTTAACTTTTCCTATTGCGTGCGATACCATTGACTTATCTTTATCATCTTTTATCCATTTATCTTCATCTTTAATATATAAAGTTTCGCGTTTTATATCGCTGCAATGAATTGGACGTTTTGTAACATCTAACTCATTTAATCCCTTTGTAATTATATCAGTTAATCCTTTTACAATTCCTTCCTTACCTGTATTATCTAAATCTTCTACTGTCAACTTTAAATTGTTAATAAACTCAACCAATGGCATTGCATCCTTACACGTTTCATTCAAAAAGATTTGCATATTGAATTTATTTGTTGTATTATTACAATTTGTATTTGTGTTATTTGTTGTATTTCCTATTTTGGGGATTATTTCTTTAATAATATCACTTTGTTGTTGCTGTATATTTACTTGATTTTCTCCTTGCTTTACAACAACTTTCATAAGCTCCATAAACATTTCGCTTGTTACACCATTTCCATCATTATTACTTTCTTTTTCTTCATTTATAAGAGTACACACTTTTTTGTGCCTATAATACCCGCTATCGTGAATATAAGATTTTCCACATTCACAATAATATTTTTTATCGATTTTTTCAGACAAATTACTACCATTTACTATCATTTTATGTTTACGAGTGGATAAGTGTTTATCATAATCGTATTTACGTGAGCAACTATAGTCACACGTTTCGCAATGGAAATTTTTTACGACTTTTGACGACTTTTTTTCTACCATTTTCCTTAATATATAGCAACAAAAAAATCTCCAAAATCCAAACTCACTGATTTTTTTAAAAAAATGGTTGGTGTAAAATCAAATTATTGGAAATAAAAATTAGACCATTAACATCTAAACTGAAAATCCGGTTTTTTTGAGCTTTTAAAACTCTAATCAAAAAAGCGTTTTGGACATTTATTCTTGTCCTTTTTCGATTTTCATTTTGTACTTTGCCCCCTGTTTTTTGAACTTTTTTAATCCTTACCTATTTTCCTTTTTTTAGACAAAAAAAATTAATGCTTACAAATAACTACATCAAAACTTAAATCCAATATTATTAATTTTAAATTACATATATCACAAATATGATCTATTTTATTAAAAACAATAGGATGATTTCTATAATTTAAATATTCCCGAAATTCTTGTGTTTTTATCATATTATTTATTTCTTTATTTACAATACAAATTTCAAATATTTCTTCATTTAACAAATATTCAAATATATTATAAGTTACTTCTTGTGGTATTTCTAATAACATATTATATAAGTTAGTATGTTATTAAATAATATATGCATATTATATATTTTTGTTCCCCTACTTAGACGATTACAGATTTAATTTACACCTTTGAATATTTAAGTTCGCACAAACAATGCGAAAAAAAGAGGTTCAAAGTTAGGTCTTTTCATACCTGTGTAAAGTTTGATTATAAACACTCGTTGAAGTGCTTTGATTACTTGTTTCTCTACATAAATAACTTGGTCTGTCTATGTTATTTATTGCGTTCTTTGCTATTTTGTAGATATTAGACGAACCATTGCGGTCCCTATTCCACGACCCACAACCATTCTTACAATGTAGTAGTCCGTGAATTAATCGCAATTCGTCTTTGTTTTTCTTTTTGTTTGGGTGTTCTCGCACCATAAACTTCTCACATATCCCCCCATCGCATTTGGAACATTTACAGGAACTTCTAAACTCATCTACTAAAAACACATTATAGTTATTTTTTCTAAACAAAGTTCTTATTCCCTTTCCTAATGTAGGTTCTTTGTATTTCATTTGTTTTCGTTGTTCCCAATCACCTATACAAATAATCACATTTTCAGGATTACCATATGTTTTTTTGAAGTCGCTAATCATTTTTTGCTCGTTTCGTTTGATATTGATATATTTACCAAACTTCAACTTACGGAATAATTCCTTACGATAAAATCTAAATAATATATGGTTTATTCTATTTTTTTCTTGTAGATATTCTTTAAACTTGGTAATTTGTAGTGATTTACGATTGAAATGTGATAGTTCTGTTTCATACTCTATAATAGTTTTACCTTCTATTTTATTGTTTTTCATTCCCAAAATAATATTATTGTATTTTTTCATCTTGGTTTCTTTCCTTCGTTGATTTTGTGAATACCGAAAAATATTCGCATCTTTGGAAGCATCATCAACACAATAAATCAAATCTTCCTTTCCAGGGTCAATCCCTATAACTTTCTTATTTTGCAATTTGGAATAGTCATCTAATTTATCAATATACAATTCTTTTGATATTCCCTTCTTCATCATAGGTAGTTTCTTACCAACTAAATCATCTCGTAAAAATAAAATACTCAATCCAATTCCATCTGTGGAAACCATATGATGAAACGAAAAACCTGTTTTATGAAACATTTTTCGCTCCGTTCTAAAAAAGAACTTCCATATCTTATCTTCATTCTTTTTCAGTTCCCCTTTTGTTTTGAAAAACCCTTTTGTTCCGTGTTCTTTTCTCAACAATAGATTAACTAATGTAGTTGTATCTAATCGTATATATTTTGGCGTAATTTCACTTCGCAATGGAAACACATTATTAATACTTTCATCATCATTTTCAACTTGTTTCATCATATAAATCATACACGGCAAATAATCCATAGTTTTACATTTCAAATCATACATAACACTATTTTTTTCATACTTGGTTTTAGGTGGTAAAATATGTTGCTTTTGTTGTGTAATCCATTTATGATAATGATGATTTGATTGGTATGGTTTATCATCTACATTCAACAAATCATTCTTTATTTTTCGTAAATCAGCACAGAGGGTTCTTATTCGTGCATCACGCTCCATTTTAGTTTTTCCCAAGTTTCTTATTTTATTCACAATCAGTTTCTTTTTCCAAACAACATTTACATATCGTTCAACATATTCTACATAGTGTAATTGTATGTTATTCTCATACATTGTGATAACATCTTCCTTCAGATAATCTAATGTAGTATTTAGTCCTGCATAGTCAATTGGGTCATTTTGTGTAAGAGGTAAATAGTGCTGATTGTAGAAAGTGGTAAGTTTGTCTTTCATTTCAATCGTTTCTTTATTTGGAGGTTTTCCTCTTTTTTCAGTTTTCTCACCACAAACAACTTTCATAGAATTATTAATAAGTTCTTTGCTTACTATTGGTAATGTTTGATTATTATTTTCATAGTAATCTAATAAATATAATTTCAGAAATTGTAAAGTATGAATAACAATCTTGTTAGATTTCACAACAGCATCATTGATTATTTTTGTATTAAGTTCAGGATGTTTCAATACACTTTTGAGCGAAGTTTTAATGGATTTGAAAAACTCAGGTGGTTTCTCTTTTGCTTTTTCCATTCTATATACTATGTAAATATATTATTTTAAGTATTTTTCCCTAAATAATATATTTTAAGTAAAATCCCCTAAACTTCTGTAAAAATATACACTGGAGTTTTTATCCATTTTTCATTAATTTTGAATTGCCCTTCGTTATTTTCAATTGAATATTTTGGTTGAACTAATTTCTTAATAATAGACAACCAAGGTCGTTTAATTCGTTCAGGTTCTCCTACTGCTTTCATATTATTAAATGCAAACCATTTTCGTATTTCAGGTATAAGTTCCATAATTTGTTTTTGTATATCTTCATTATTGTCTAATTCATATAGTGTATATGTATTCTTATTTTCCAAATCTAATATGCTAATAATTTTATCAGTAATATCATCTTGTTCGTTTTTATACAATTCACTTTTTAATCTCATAGTTGCTATATAATTTACATAAATAATTTTTAAGTAAATTATGATTTATAATTTTTTAATTTACACTTACGAGTTGATGGTTTCCGCTTATAAGTATTATCATCTTTTACACCATAAGCATATTGAAAATAATTCTTATAATTTTCTGGTTTCACTTTGTCTATTGCTTTATCAATATAATTTCCATTTTCATCTACACTTGGTGTATAAGTATCAGGTGTTAATGATATATCCATTAATATTATATAAAAATAATGTTTATATTATTTGATTTTCTATTTTTTGTTTTCTTTTTACAGACATTTCTATAATTGTATAGAATTTATTAGAGTTATATTGTTTCAATTTCTATTTTATTATGTTGAATAACAATATATGTGGTATTGTTATATTTTAAGAAATAAATTAGAACAATAGAAAAATAATACGTACAACGGCTCTACAAATAACCCGATACGTCGTCTAAGACAACATAATGAAGAAATCAAAGGAGGAGCTAAAGCCACTCACGGAAAGGGATGTGGTTGGGAATATATGGTAATTTTTTCAGGTTTCCCAGACCATATAAACTGCCTCTCATGTGAATGGCGCATGAAGTGTCCAAATGGGCGACCGGGAAAGAGAGAAAATAAGTATCAAGGAGTAGCAGGAAGGATAGGTTCTCTAAATGAAATATTACCATTAAATCAGTGGACGGGAAAATGTAAAGTAGAAAATAAGAATACAAAATTTAAATTACATATATTAAAAGATGTAGTCCAATATTTGGACTTAGATAAAATACCAGACAATATTAGTGTTGAAATAGTTGAAAAAATAGATAAAGATTGCTTTGAATTAGATAAGGATATTTATGAATAAATAATAAATAATAAATAATAAAAGATAATATTTATATTTTTCCCCACTATATTATATAATGGGTTTAACTGAAGAAGATTATCTAAATTATGTTTACAAAATTCGTGAAAAAAAAAGAGAACATCGCAGAGAAATTGAAATACATAAAGGATATCATGGTAGAAAAGCATATTATCCGTTCAAGTTGGATGAATGGGAGAAAATAGGAAAGGAAATGCCCAAAAAACAAGCTGCCGAATTAAAAGAAATGGATAATAAACTTAAGGAATTGAGAATCAAGATAGATGAACGCAATAAAAAACTTATGGAAGCCGGTCGCGAAGGACCACAATGCCCTATCTGTTTGGAAGATAAATATGCCGAAGAAGGACCAAGTGTTGCAGTAAGTTTTAATAAAACCAAATGTAAAAAGCATATATATCATGAAGGGTGTGTTAATGATGGTCGTTTAAAATTATGTCCCTTGTGTAGAAATGATAAAAAGAAATTGACAAGAGTAGACAAAAAACTATTGTATAAATTAAGTAGGTTAAGTGGTAATTCTAATTCTAAGACTAAAAAATCTTCCAATAATTCTTCTAACAAAACTAAACGAAAGCGTTGCCCAAATGGAACGCGTAAAAATAAAATCAATGGACAATGCGAAAAGAAATCAACTTAATTTTGTTCAAATAATTTAATAATATATAATAATTAAACTATTATATATTACACTTTGGCACATTAAAATATATTTTTTTAATCTCTTTTACTTCAATGAAGCATAAAACTTCTTATATCCTGCTTTATCGTTTTTATTTATTATAGATGTTAATTTTCTTATTTTTTTTTTCATTTCTGTTTTATCGCTTGTTTTTAAAATCATAGCAATTA
>Ga0181388_1000256_pt1 | contig 18278 bp, 17 predicted proteins | sample 11SPOviralmetaG_FD_130120 | JGI IMG/M metagenome (GOLD analysis project Ga0181388, IMG submission 130120) | Marine viral communities from the oligotrophic San Pedro Time Series (SPOT) site, San Pedro Channel, CA, USA - 11 SPOT_SRF_2010-05-17 | ecosystem: Environmental > Aquatic > Marine > Strait...
AATACCTACTATCTAATACCTACTATCTAATACCTACTATCTAATACCTACTATCTAATACCTAAAATCAATACCTAAAATCAATACCTAATACCTAACGAATTATAATAGGTTCCTTATTTTCTATATCTTCACTTTTCTTGTTGAAGTTGGGATGTTTACGTAAACACCCGCGCTTGTGAGCAGCTAACGCTTTCAAATTGTTAGCGCTGTAATTTTTACATACATCGCACTTCAAACCGCACGTGGCGACTGGTGCTGAAAATTTAGTAGACAAATACTTATCCAAATAGGGAAACTTGATTTCGTCCATTTGGTTAATCACCTTCTTTTGGTTTTCTTTCAACATATCAACTACCGCTGTTTTCTGTGAAATGAATAACTGATATTCATTGTTGATTTTTTCAAGAAGGTCTTGTGTGATGTGAACGCCCGTCGTGTTTACATTGGATATTTCGTTCATACGAGAAATAAAACCGTCTACTATATGGATGGCCATTTGTAGTTTGTCTTCGTTTTTCGCGAAATTGTGGATGTATACAATGATGTTGTTGTTGTGAATATCAATGTGGAAATCTTTCTTACCCGAAAATCCAGAATGGTTGGATAGAAGAATACCATTACAGTTTTGTTCACTTAGACAAGCAAGCATATCTGTAATTTGTTCACTGTTCACATTTTCGTCTTGAGAAACGAGTTGGAAAAATGTAGTTGGTTTCCGGAAACGCTTCATGAGCACTGATTGTTTGTCTTCATCGCAAGATATGTTGCGAATATCCGCAGTATTGTAAAGTTTGGTGAGTTTCTTTGACAACAAATCTTCACTGCAAATACAGTCTGGTAATCGTGACAACATATTCGATATGTCTTTTAACATAGTGCGAGACTCGTCGTCCAATGACGTCTCTTTTTTGATGGCAGAAATGCTTTGTTGCAATCTGTCTTCAGAAGAAGACAAGAAAGAATATATGGGTTGCTGTGCGTTTTGTAGCAACATAGACGATTTCATTTCAAAGTTGTTGATATATTCTTTGATGCTATCCATATGACTCGTATTCGGTTTATCGGAATCATTCAATTCTTTCAACAAGGTTTTGAGTTCGTTCATATTCTTCTCTATTAACTCTTGTTGATGATTTTGAACCACATCAGAGCATAACGCATTTTGTATGTTATGCATAATCACATTGTTTACTGAGTCAGAATCGTTCTGATTCTTATTCACTAGTTTCAACAACTCAATTACTGCCAAATTTACCTTTTCCAGGTCAAATTCAGGATGTTTTGAATAGAAATCGCATATAACAGGGTGACTGATTTTTAATACAGACATTATATAAAATATATAGACTATATTCTATGTATACTGACGCACTTGTATTTATATTGTATTATAAGTGTATAATCCTGTCTTTAACAATCCTGATTCAGGGGGTACGTAAACATTTTTGAAATTTCAAAACTTCAACTTCGACCACAACAAGAAAATTCACTGATTTCTGATAATTGATCAACTTGCATGGAACTTGTTGACCTGGGTGAAGTCACATATTCATATTTCGATGTTTTCAAAAACCCAATTTGTTTGTTTTTATTCAGCAATTCTCGGTTCAACAAAGCGTTTTGTTTTTTCAACATTTCCACAATATTTGAAGAATCCTGTTTGGGGGCGGCGCAACGACAAGAAACAAATTCAGAAGGTGCTTTTTCACTGTAGACCTTTTCAGTGTATGATTTATTTAATACATCGACTAACTGATTATAATGGTGTTTCAGAGCATCATTTTCTCGTTTTACGTTGTAATATTGCTGAGCAGTATACATTGTATAAAATAGTGAGTTAATTATTATTTTCCAAAAATAATAATGATGACTACTAAAGTGGAGTGGTGTTGCGTAAAAAAAATACACTTTTATTTACACGAGTTTATTTGTAATTTTGTAAAAAGTTTGTAAACATAATTTTTCACAAAATAGGTAGTTAGTAATTGAACGCATTACAAACCTATACAATTGTAATTACAATTATTATTACTGTAATCACAGCATATATGGTAATAGTTTTAGAAGAAAAGGAAATAAAAAATTGGTGGAAATAAATTTATTCGTTTATCATATAGTATGTCTTCAACTACGACAACTTCCTCTAATGGTGCGCCATTTCAACAATGGCAAAACTTCTACCCTAACGGCGCCGCCGGTGGTGCTGATATGCCCTATGCTTATATGCCCTATGGCGATGCTAAGGTGCAAGACTCAGTTATCAACGCTGAGCGTAATTTGACCAAGGAGGTCACCCAGTCTACTCTGGGTCTTCGCGATGCTGTGGAGCGCGGAAATCTTCAAATCGTCGGCGACGTTGAGAGAACCGCTGGTCAAGCTCAGACCACTATGGAACGCGTTGGTGCTAACGGAACCGCAACTACCGAGCGTGCTAACGGACAGGTTATGGGTTCTGTTGAGCGCAATGGTGGTAACATTATGACCGCTATTGAGAAGGTTGCTGGTGAAAACCGTCTAACTACTGCTGTCTCTTCTGCTGCGAATCGCCAGGCTGCTTCTGATAGTGCTCGTGATTTGGCTATTGCGATTGAGCGCAACGGTGCCAACGCTGTTGATGCTTCCAAAGATGCTCAAACCGCCCTTTTGGGTTCTATCGAACGCAACGCGGGTGAGGGACGTGTGACCACTGTAACTTCTCAAGGTTTCCTCGATAGTAAAATTCTGGATGTGCGTCATTCTGTCATTAACAGAATCAACGACAGCACTAACGAGTTGGTTGCTGTGAATACCAACAATGCTAATGTGGTTGCTAAGGCGATTCATGATAGCGCTGTAGAGACTCGCCAAGTGTTAGGCAGTGGGTTTTCTAACATTCAAGGAGGACTTTCCGAACTTGCTGTAAAATCTTCCGACCAGTATTCTTCCATGATGCTGGAGCAACAGAAGATGGGTCAGTACTTGGCTTCCAAGAGTGATAACCAGTTCGCTATGACCCAAATGGAGATGCAGAAATGCAAAGCTGACTTGGCTGCTCAGTCTGCCCAGCAGTTTTCTATGAACCAACTTGAGAACCAGAAATTAGGTTCTTCTATCTCGGCCCAACTTGCCGAGGCCAAATACGATGCTCTTAAGAACACCCAAGAGCTCGGCAACAAGATCGAGAAGTGCTGCTGTGAACTCAAGGAGAAGAACGACCGTCTTGAGCGTGAGAGTCTTCGTGATGAACTTATCAAAGCAAACAGCGATAACAACCTTCTTAAGACTCCTTACACTCTTGGTTCTGGTGTCTTAGGATACCCTGGCGTTGGACCTGGTTTCGGTCCTGGTTTCGGTCCTTACGGTGGACCTGGTTTTGGATATGGCGGTGGATTCGGTCACGGATTCGGAAACGATGTAGGATATGGTAACAATGTCCACATCCACAGTTCCGAGCGTGAGAACTCTCCTGGACCTATTCGTGGTGGACACGGACACGGACACGGTGGTTGCTCTCCTTGAGGGTGTTGGGGACTACCTGTAAATCCACATCCACCTCATGATTGTAGTTGCGGTGTTCCAGACCCGAGTTGTAATCATATACCCGATCCAAGTTGTAATATAGTTCATATGTTTTGTCATCAGTGTTATCGAAAACCGTGTGTTTGTAAGATAATATGTGGTCCGCCTGGTCCCACAGGTCCTACAGGCAGTAGAGGTCCTACTGGCGCTACTGGATCTACTGGTGCATCGGGAGTTGCTGGTCAACAAGGTGCTACAGGTCCTACTGGCGCTACTGGTCCAACTGGACCTAAAGGTTGTCGTGGTCTGCAAGGCGACACAGGTTCAACGGGTCCTACCGGCCCAACTGGCGAAAAAGGCGCTAAGGGATGTAGAGGTCCAACTGGAGCAACTGGCGCGAAGGGATGTAGAGGACCTCCAGGTCCAAAAGGATGTAAAGGACCTCCTGGAATGACGGGCCCTCCTGGACGTGATGGACGTGACGGTTTTGATGGTTCTGATGGTTCTGATGGTTCTGATGGTTCTGATGGTTCTGATGGTTCTGATGGTTCTGATGGTTCTGATGGGTCCGATGGGTCCGATGGGTCCGATGGGTCCGATGGATCTGATGGTTCCGATGGATCTGATGGTTCCGATGGATCTGATGGTTCCGATGGTTCCGATGGGTCCGATGGGTCCGATGGATCCGATGGAGAAGATGGACGTGATGGTTCTGATGGATCTGATGGCGAGGATGGTTCTATAGGTCCAACTGGTGAATCTGGTTCCGATGGAGAAGATGGCGAGGATGGTTCTATAGGCCCAACTGGTCCAACTGGAGAACGTGGAAGAAGAGGTCCAACTGGTGAATCTGGTTCCGATGGTTCTGATGGCGAGGATGGTTCTATAGGTCCTACTGGTCCAACTGGAGAACGTGGAAGAAGAGGTCCAACTGGTGAACCTGGTTCTGACGGGTCTGATGGAGAAGATGGTTCAACAGGTCCAACAGGTGCCGTCGGCGAAACCGGTCTTGATGGTTCAACCGGTCCAACAGGTCCCGTTGGTGAAACAGGTCCCGTTGGTGAAACAGGTCTTACAGGTCCCGTTGGTGAAACAGGTCTAGATGGTTCTACAGGTCCTACAGGTCCCGTTGGTGAAACAGGTCTAGATGGTTCTACAGGTCCTACAGGTCCTACAGGTCCCCCTGGAGATTCAGATTCAGATTCAGACGGGAACAATGGAAACGGGAACAATGGAAACGGGAACAATGGAAACGGGAACAATGGAAACGGGAACAATGGAAACGGAAACAATGGAAACGGAAACAATCCATAATATTCTTGATGAACCCGACAATGGTAGTCCGAAGTCAAAACATAAGTTTACAATATAATTCAAATAATCATATATTGTAAAATTCCTAACCTTGTAATAAATACATATTGAATGATGCTGACACTTGAGGTAATATGTTATTGGAACCAGTTGCATCAATCAATGTAATATTCGTTGTGGAAGTAGTGTTATTTATCAATTGCAATTTACAAGCAACTTTCGGTGTTTCCAATCCGGTTTCAACAGAAATATCATCGTCTGTTACTTGTATTACAAACATATGCGTGTTTTGGGATGAACCGATAACACTGCCAATGGTGCTTCCAGGAATCACTAACGAATCGTTCTTTGATAATGAAAACTGACACGGTTCCGCTGTATACAAACTATAATACACACAATAACATCCAGGCGTCCATACCCATAATTCGGATTTTCCTGGTTCATGATAGCAATTGCCTTGAACAACACTATTAAAATCAAACATTACATGATTATTTGTGGATATATCTTGTTGACGGGTTGTATACACACTGAGAACGTCGATTTTCTTCGTAGAAAATTCAATATTTCCAGTTGGACCAGGTGGTCCCGTAGGTCCAGTGGGACCAATGTATTCCATTTCGATTTCATAGTTGAAATTGAAGGAATTAGGACCTTCTAGTAATGAATTTTTATAACTTTGCGATAAGTTGCTGAATACTTTCATTTCTTCCGTTTCTTCGTCATAAGATGCGAAATTGGATGGGTCAGTAAAAATGATTGGTTTGGGCATGTCATAATGATTATGACACATGTCCATCACATTATAGTGATTTACATGGTTGTTGCACATATCTCTTGTTTGGAAATGTTTGGGGTCAATGTATATTGCTGAACAATCAGACATATTATATTGTATGTGACTACAAAAATAATGATTTCTAAACTAATACACCATATATGGTAAGGAATTTACAAAAATAGAGTATAAATAGTGGTTTTGTAAATTTGTGTTACAAATCAAAAAATACAAAATTACAAAAAAACGCGAAAAATTACAACTTTACAAGTTGTAATTACAAAAACAGATTTGTAAATTTGTAAAATTTTGATGTGTAATGATTTTTATGTTCGTTTCCATTCTTCGTCAATGAGTCCATAACTCTTACATTTATCAAAGTCCCACCATAAATCGTGTTTCAAAACGTCAGCCAATTCTTTTTTGGGAATAGATGCGTGTTCCTTGTATATGTGTTTTATTTTATCCATCAGAATTTTATTGTTCTCGAATTCGTCTTCCAGTTCCGCCATTTTCCCCCATGCGCCCGCGGATAACTGATGAATCAACATGTATGCATTTGGACGCATATATCGCTTTGTTCCCACAACACTCATTAATGTTCCCGCCGACGCGGTAGCGCCTTCAATAATAGTATATACCGGAACCTTACAAGACTGGATAGCATCGATTGCGGTCATTGCATCAAACAAACATCCACCAAATGAATTGATATGTAAATAAATCGGTATTTCATCCACACATAATTCGTGTGCATTGACTATGTTGTCTAATTCGCATTTGCGAAGATGTTCAATCATTTCAAATACACTACCTCTATCCACTTCTGCGTGAAAATAAATATGATTGTTTTCGCGGGTGATTTTGCGTAGTTTGTCTTCTTCCTCGGTGTTGTCGTCGTCATCTTCGTCGTTTTTGATAATAATATTTGCTTTTTTGTTACTCTTACGCGTGCTCACATTTTTAGGAGCAAATTTAAACATGTTGCTACTGTATTATGCAGTCATTTTTCTATATAAGTTTCGTTATAGATTTAGCGTTAGATATTTATATTTTTGTAAAAACAATACAAGGTTCTCGTCGTTATATTTTCTATAATCATGAAGTGTATTGATATTGATCATTTGCATTTCAAATACGAGAACAAGACTATCTTCACCGATTTATCGCTAGAACTTCATAGTAATAATTGCTATGTTCTCGCAGGGTTAAACGGATGTGGTAAATCTACATTAATGAAAATTATGGGTGGAAAAGTATTATGCGAGTTTGACAAAGTAAAGGTCTTGGATAGAGACCCGTTTCGCGATACATCGTTGAATAGAGAGGTTACGTATGTGGACAATCATTGGGGAACACAAACGGTGGCGTATACTGGTTATAATATGCCTTTGCAATCTGCCTTGCAAGTAAAAGATATGATGTTGAAATTGAAAGAAACCTATCCTGAACGTAACCGCGAATTGCTTGATATATTGGATATAAACCCCGAATGGAAATTGAATGCGGTGAGTGAAGGGCAACGAAAGCGAGTCCAATTGTATTTGAATTTGATCCAACCTTTCAAAATATGTCTCCTTGACGAGATTACCGTGAATTTGGACTTGTTGGTGAAAGACCGCTTTATGAATTATTTGAAACGGGAAACTGAGAACCGCGAATGTTGCGTTGTCTATGTAACTCATATATTCGATGGATTGGACGAATGGGCAACCCAATTATTGTATCTGAAACAAAACAAAGAAATAGAGAACATTGACATTGGTGAGGTTCCGAATATGTATAAATATCTGTTGGACAAATTTAAAGGTGAACATAATAGTAACAAGGTTGAAATGGAAGAAAATAACATTGATATCAAGCGAGGTAATGCAGGAGGATATTCAAATGGGGTATTAATTAATTTGAAAAATATGATATCAGGTTCTCAACAATAAAATAATAAATTAGTAAAATGAGTAAATAAAGGTAATGTTCTCATATATATTATTATGACTTTTGAGAACCCTATAGAATATTTTGTATATTGGTTATTTATTTCGTGTGCTTGGTCGTTTTTCGTTCATTTTATATTTGAAAATGAAATTGATTTTGATTTAAATGAAGGATTTCATTCTGTAAAAAAAGATGAATTAATTATTGAAGGTTCTCAAAGCAGGTATCTGACAAAGGTATCTAAGAATTTGAAAACTGTGAATGATTATCAAGAAGACTTTATCTTGGTGTGTTGTCATATACTACGAACGAGAACCCAAGAAGATATTCAGAATTTATTAAAACAGATTTTATGCACAATGAATAGTGAGAATATTGTCTCGAAATCTACATATTTGGACGACGATTTGTTTTGTGATATTCGATTGAAGCATTTCACTACGAAAAATAAGTCAAAACAAGACATAGATACTACGAATATTCAATTCCGTTTATTCGGTTCCGAGTTCTCCAAAAATGATATTTTACAATATATTCAAGAAATACGAGAACATTATACAGGCACTATTGGAAATGCTCGTTCGGAACTTATTTCCGAGATGTATACACATTTGTACAATGAACCTTGTTTGGCTGATGAAGACCAATTGAATCGTATAAACAAGACTCCCAAAGAGGTTTTGGATTGTTATCATCGCCACCCTGAGAACCCAACTAGTTTTATGAGAAGTCTTTTGAAAAATTAATGAAAATGTTCTCTTAAACTACTCAAACAACGTAGAAAATTGAAAGTTTTTCACTGCTTATTGTTAGAAGCAGTGAAACAATAAGAAGAACAACAAGAACAATTATGCCTATCGATATTAACGAAGACCGCAAACTCCGCTTGATTTGGTGCAAATACCAGAACGTATTGGCTGACCACGAGCGTTCAAGAAGAGCACATTGGAAAAAGAATACTTTGGATGAATGGGAACAAGTTCGCCGAGATTTGGAATCCCAGCGTCGCAAGGAACTCTACGAGACGCGGAAAATGATAAGAGCTGAGAAGGCAGAACGCGAAGAAAACGAGAGACAATTGCGCGAACAAAGAGAAGAAGAACATAAAAGAGTGCTTTCGAGAAGACGACAGGACCGTTTGGAACGCAAGAAGGCACAAGAAGCATCACCTCCTCCTTTGAGACGTTCTGCTCGTGTTCATAGTAAAACGTCAAATGACCCCTTGGCAAGCTACAAACGTGGTAGTATGTATACAAAGACAGCATAATTAACTACAAAATAAAAATTAAAAAGCCGCTTTGGCTTTTTTATGTAGGCGGTTTCAAAATATCTATGTTCAATATATAATATGCCTTATCACAATTCCAATAATGGAATGAATAAGAAAACAAACTCCAACGCAAAGGGAGGACGCAAACATACAACGAGTTCCAAGAGAACTTACAAGAAAAAATCAAAGACGAATAAAAACAAGAGCAAGAATGCTATGAAAACCGTAAGAAAGACCGCGAAAAAGATGTTACCCGACTTCGGAAAAATGAAGGGTTACAGTCAGAAGCAGTTCCGCGAGCTGAGAAAAATGAGTGCTCTATAAGATGCGCGAGTGAAATAATATTGTATAAGTAAGTTTACAATATTATTGATTTGAGAACCTATTTTTATTTTTGAGAACATTATTTTTATTTATTTTTTCGAGTATCCATTTTTAACCGTCTATGCAATCTGCACATACCCAATCATCACTGTCGATATCGTGTGAACATCTTGGATGTTTTTTTAGGTATTTCTTCATACATCTTTCGTGAATAATGGTGAGACAAGTCCTTTCACTCGGATTATCATCATCATCATATTCTATTTGTGCATTAGCACAAGAATAGGTAGTTTTATCGCCATATATATATTTACTGCATATAGGACACGCTATAAATGTATCGCCTAAGTAGATGTCGTTTTTGGCCAAGTATTTCCCAATAATTTCAAGTACGAATGTGTCGTTTTCGCCATTCATATCAAAATAATCTGCGGTGTGGTCACCTTGTCTATTGTACACATCTGACCTTTGAAGTCCAGCTGTTCTAAACAACGCTTTCAAGTCGTTTTTAACCTTTAACGCATTTCCTTCTCCGAAATACCATGCGAAATATTGGCGGTCTTTTTTCCAATTGTCATCTAAATTATGAGTTTCGCGTTCTAAAACATCTTGTAGCGCAACAGTTTCATCAATGTCTTCATCAAAACGATTTGTAACACTGATTTTCAATAAACCGTCGTCAGTATTAGTTGAACGTATACCAATTGCATACGTAACAGGCGCACTCCATACAGACATATTTCAGATATCAATAACTAAGAATCTTGTTGAAATAAAAATACAACATAATATGAATTTCAATTTTTATCTACCATGAGCCGTCGTTAATAAAATGCTTGTATCCAAAATTTTCCCAGTCATCTAATATATAGTTCAATTCGTCTATTAGATGATGGGTTTTTCGTTTGTTACCATTACGTGTTTGTGTTTCATACATGAGATAATGTTCTCTTTCCAAGAAATCCATTTCTGTAAAGCCTTCTTGTATTTCAGTCATTTTTTCTTGTAACATTTCTTTAAAATCATGACGATTTACTAGGTCTCGAATGGTTGCTACTATTAGTTTATGTTTATTTATTTTTTGTGTTATATCATTTGGACCCAAATTAGAAGGTAACTTGATATTCAAACACTTCATGATGCAATATAGTTGACATAAATTGTCATTTATATCGTCATGTATATTCTGTATTCCGGATTCTATACTGCACAACTTCTTTCCATTATCGCTATTTTGTAATACCCAATGATTAGGTTCTCCACTATTATCATCATCAAAATCATGATGGTAACCATACACAATTTCATATGGGATATCGGCAATGCGTTCAACATACATCTGAACTGGGTTTATAGAAAATATGTTTTGAACTAGGAAAGCGTCCCACGAAAAGTCATTTAACTTGTTTTGGTTGCCCATGTTTTGGTTATTGTGTCATTATTATAAAATTGGTCAAATCAATCAATTTTATACTTTTTTTGTCGATATTTATTTTTTGGATGTTTTTTTCTTGGTGCGACGAGTTGACTTCTTTCTGCGAGTCTTCTTACCATCAACCGAGTCAGTCTTTATGCACTTGTTGGGTCCTACTAATGTGTATTTCTTGCCATTGTGTGTGAATGTATCGCCTTCTTTGTGTGCTGTCAGTTTCTCTGCTAATGTGGTAAGATGTCTGGTTGTAAAATGCCATCTGTCATCTAATGTATATTCCTTACCTTCGTGGGCAAATGTTTCGCCTTCTTTGTGGGTGTTGAGTTTATCTGTGAATGTGAGTTTCTTGGTGCCGCCTTTCTTAGTGGTGCGATTATGTTGTTTAGTATGCTTCATAATTATACAATCTAAATATATATATATATATATATATAATCACATTATAAATTAGAAATGCTAGGATTATCGCACAATAAAAATTTAGATGGAGAACTTACTGTAAAAACTGAAGGTGATTTCACAGTAGTTCAATCCATTCCAATAGACGGAGCTAATATGAACGGTATACGTAATTATAGATGGGTAGATGGATTACACGATTTTGAACACGAATTTCCCACAAATGATATTAATACCCATTTACGAGCACAATACGACATTGACAATGGCGATTTTATAAAAGATGGACCAGGTGCAAAAATCACATCAACAACATCCGCCGCGAACACCGTACATAAAATACTCAATTTTAATGATGTATATCCATATGATAGTAATCTACCGATTACTGTGACTTTTCCTGATAGCAAAACGAATAAAATAGAGGAATTTCAACATAGTACACCTACTATAGTAGAAGATGTAATGTTAGATAACATTGAGAACGAGAGCATTGATACACAAGTGGGCGATATTTTAGTAAATATTATTGGTCATAAAAATATGTTTATGCAAAAAGCAGAAGCAGTGAGGAAATTTTTAGGGATACCTGATTATATAAATACCTACTCTAAAGATGCTGCGAATATTAGTACTGAGACATTTCAAGCTATATTTAACAATGGTATTGATTATTCTTATTTTTCAGAAATATTAGATGGAGCATCAGAACAATCAGATATGTTGCCTGCAAACATAAAATTAACATTGTTATATTGTTATATCCAAGGAGAACCAGTATATATTTCTTTGAAAAAGAAACAAGGTGATGCAAAACCGAAACAAACAAGAACATGGTATTATGCATTTCATAAAAATAAAGACGAAATAGTTCCAGATGCAATATACGAAGAAACAAAAAGGGATTTTGGAGTTATAAAATCAGGTGCTCATCAAGCACCCACTATCCCTACTGCGTCTATTTACATAAAAGACCACATATATAATAAAAAAATGTCAGCAACATTAGCAAAAGTGACTAACGCAGTTTCTAGACAAAAAAACAAAGCAAAGAAAATGATCATGGGAAAAGACAAATTAACGAAAGAAGAATCAGCAAACCTAAAAAGAAAACCTAGTTTTAAAGATTTTTACGACGTTTTTATTGAACATTTTACTAAGCATACAGGATTAAGATTATCTCCTGAAGACCGTAAGACAATCATTATTTCATTCAAGACTATTGGGGATCAAATGTATTTATACGATTCCATATTGTTGGCAAAATTGCGAAATACAGAAGGCAATATAGATCAATCATGGACGATCACTACTGATACATTTTTAAAGGATTACATTATTTACACCAAATCGGCAAACGTTATGACAGTTACAAAAACAGGTATAGGTGAGAAATCTTCTGGCATGCGTAAGATGGTGGTTTATTTGAAACCTAGAAAAGAGTTGACAGAAGAAGAAAAACGTATAAGAGCAGAGGAAAAACGTAGAAAAGAAGAAGCCGAGAGAATAGAATATGAAACGAAAACCGCGGCAAATAAAACAAGGTTCGGTGGGTTGATTATCGAAGAAACTCAACCAACAACCCTATCCATGGACAATTTCAGAAATATAATTGCGACTGCTCAGCCTCTTGACAATACTCGTAGGAACGATGCGTTTATTTTGAATAAACCTGCAGAAAACACAAATACAAACGGTATATATCTCATTTTATTATATTATGCTATTCTTACTTATTCGTTGGCTAGGGTAGAGTCAAATATTTTACTCAAATTAATTACAGCGGAAAAAGAAAAATTAAACAGCACGTTCGAACAATTAACAGTCGAACAACAGAATATGCATATTGACTCGATAAGTAATAATATCGCAAAATATAATCTAATGAAACCTATTTTGGAAATTCAGTCTCCAAATTGGATAGAATTCACAAAGACTATATTGCATGATAATTATGTGTTATCTTCAGAAATTACCTCGAAAAATAGCGATCTATTGAGTTCGTTAACTAGTCCCATTACTGGTTTTCAAAGAAACGAAAAAGAAACGAATATGATGATTGTAAGTGATATTGTGAATAATCTTACGCAAGTATTTAAACGAGGACCTATACAATACATCAAAGAATATTCCTTTTTTATGTCCGAAATGAACACTATAAACAATAATTTGAACCAAATCTTGTCATATCAATCAGGAGGAACGACTAGTACTAACAATCAAGACAATTCTGTATATGATACTTTGAACGAAGAAACTAATTATTTTGTATCGAAATACGCAAGTAGATTAGAGACCACACCGGATGATTTGGATACTAGATTCATAAACACAGTTGAACATATATTAAACGAATATGACCCCGAAGAGGAAATATATTATGATGATAGAGAAAGAACATCTGACGAAGATGATAGGCAGTTTATACCCGATGATGTGTTTGACGATTTATACCACCTATCTATCTTATACAATAATTTATTAGAAACACAAGAAAGTGACGAAATTCATCTAATTGATGTAGCGCCCACAGATGAAGTACCAATGGAGTTAGAAGTATCAGATGAACCTACAGGGGAACAAACTGGACTACCTATAGCACCACTACCGTCTGCAGTACCTATCGCAGTGCAACCACCAGCGGCACCGCAACAAACACCTGCGATACAGCCATTAAGACCTTCCAAGAAGCGTGGAAGAGATGAAATTATATCGAATAATATCCCTATGCCCAAAGCTCTCAAAGTAGCAGGAGGTAAAAAACAAAAAACATTAAAAAAACGTCAAACTAAGAAGAAAAACACCAAAAAAACAACCAAAAAGCAAAATAGAAAAACCAAGAAAAATATCAAAAAGAAAAAACAAACTAGGAAAAACAATAAGAACAAGAAAAAATAAACGATTATGTCTCTGAAAATACAATAAATATATGATTTTATTACACTGAATAAAATTATATATTGTAATATTGATTCAAATACTACGAACTTTCTTCACAGTAGAATTTGTTTTGTGTTTCTTAGAAATACCAGTACTTTTTGCCTTGGTTTTACGCAAAGGTGATAAGTCTTTTCCGTAACATTTCTTCATATAGTAATATTCTTCATCAATTTCGTTACCTAAAAGGAATTCTTTGAATCCATAGTCCGGATAATATCTTAATAAGTGCGCTGGGTCACCATGGTCAGGTTTCTTCTCTACATACAAATACAATCCGTTGATTTTTTTGTAACGTTTACTCAATTTTTCCGTTATATATTTATCAATCATGTCCATAATAATGGGAAGGGGACTTTTATTACCTTGCATACGTTTCGATCTGCATACTTCATTGAGCCATGGTTGTTTATGTTCAAATGAGTCTTCCTTGACCATTTGAACGGTCGCTGAACCACCATCTACAAAATCAGTATAATCAGTTGTATTCGCATCATACATTAATGACATTGCAACAGCAACAGTCCTCTTGTTTGTGTCCATAAACATATTATAAATGCGGTTAGTATTTTCATTATTCTTATTATCATCCTTAAAGCAAATTTTCTGCATACTTGCGACTAAATCTGCCAATTCGTGCAAACCGATTTCTTGTGGTAATAAATCACATGTATATCCTGGAAAACATATTTTGGAAGCAATATTTTTACTAGGAAGAATGTTGTAAATTGCTGAATAATAGGTGAGAGCACTCATTTATATAATACAAAGAATATTATTTGAACACAACCATTTAACAAAATTGTTAAGTTTTGTTAATATACAAAATCGACTTAGAAATATGATCCAAATAATATGTATAGAACAAACATGGGAAAATACAGTTGTGACGATTGTGGTAAAGAATTCACTCAAAAATCGCATTATGATTCACATAAGCGTCGCAAGACACCTTGTGAGAGCAGTGTAAATAAAATCGCAGAACTCGAACAACAAATTCAACAATTACAGACAAAAATGGAATATATTGAGAACCACGTTCTACAAATTATAGGAAAAAAGGAGGAAGTCATTCAAAGCAAACCCGATGAACCACCTGTGACACAAGAAGTGAAGCATGTCAAAAAGGTCAAAAAAACAACCAAAAAGAAAAAAGTAGTGATTGATCAAGAACAGCCCGAACAAAAAATACAAAAACCATTCTTGAAATGGGTCGGCGGCAAGACACAAATCTTGGACAATGTCCTCAGCAAAGTTCCGAAGGAGTTCAACAATTATCACGAATTATTCTTGGGCGGAGGTAGTGTATTATTGGCGGTCCTTTCACTACAAAAACAAGGAAAAATAGTCATCAAAAACAAAATATATGCATACGACATCAACGAAACACTCATCCATGTATACAAACATGTACAAAACAACAAAGATGTCTTATTTGGACATATTGAACGTTACATAAATGAGTATGATAGTCTGGACGGAACCGAAATCAATCGCAAACCGGCGTCAATTGACGAAGCAAAAACATCCAAAGAAAGTTATTATTACTGGATTCGCAATAAATATAATACTATGGACGACAAAAGCAGCGTAGAACGGTCGGCATTGTTTATGATTATCAACAAACTTTGTTTCCGAGGAATGTATCGTGAAGGTCCCAAGGGATACAATGTCCCTTATGGACACTACAAAACCACTCCCACCATTATTACCAGAGAAGACTTGGACGTTGTGAGTGACTTGATTCAAGACGTGGTGTTTGAATGTTGTGGATTTGAAACATCCATCAAGAAGTCTGTAAAAGGCGATTTTGTATATTTGGACCCACCATATGCCCCCGAAAATGCGAAGTCATTTGTAGGATATGTTGCCGATGGTTTCAGTATGGATGCACATAATAACCTATTTGATGGGGTAAAATCACTGAAAAATAAAAAAATCAAGTTCGCAATGAGCAATGCAAAAGTCGATTTCGTTATGGATACTTTTAAAGATTGTCAATATGAAGACATTATTGCCCGACGAGCAATCAACTCCAAGGACCCTTCCGCAACCACTATGGAGGTGATTGTTTACAATTAGAAGAATCAATGTCTATATCTTTCACAAGTTCACTGAATTTCATATACTCAATATTCATAGTTTTCGCCAAAGTAATAAATTTTTGTTTGTTTTCCGATAATTCTCCGAAGATACGAGTGGTTCCATTCGATAATTCGTATTCTTGATAAGCAACACACACTATTTTCAACGGTTTTTCATACAAAATTGGAATATCACTGTATTTATACATTGTTCCAAGGACTTTCTCGCCCGCTGTTCCAGACGTGGTCCAGTTACGGGTTTTCACCTCATAAATACAATCATCGGTTTCCCAATCAGGAGAATAACCACCTTTGTCTTTTGGACGTCGTGGATTTTCACCTCTTAATTTCAAGATATCACGAACCATATGTTCACCTAGGACGGTTGTCCAATTACCATTGTCGCTTTGACCATTCATATAATTACCCCATTTCTTTTCGTGGGCTTGCGCTGCGTCTCTGATTTGTTTTGCAGTCATAGTATCTGTTTTTTTCACTTGATAGGTTAAACCATTTACAAAGGGTTCTAATGCCCATTTCACTTTCAAACGCAATTGTTCATTTATCATAACAAGGAATATATGATGAGCAACTTATATTATATATATTCAATTTTACAATTTTTATTATTATATCCATATACAGTATAAAATATGTCAAATAAGAGAACGAAATCTTTAAACCGACAAAGAGGAGGTATGCGTCCCGACTTTGAATTCCAGCAAGCAATAAAAAATGGTAATATTCAAGATATTCAAAATGACATTAATAATGGTATGGAAATTAATAAAGCGCTTCCTAATAGCCGGGAACGAGCCATTCATATGGCAGTCAGAAATGGACATGTTGAAGTTGTTAGATTGTTATTAGATAGGAGTGCTTTAATAGACAAGCCAGATATGGATTATTATAGACCTATACATTTTGCGGTCAATAGAGAGCATTTAACAGAAAAAGAAAACCCGATGAACGAAAAACAAATGGATATAGCTAAATTGCTCATAGAGAGAGGCGCCGATCTGAATAAAACAAATAATTCAAGAGATTCTCCTCTTGACATAGCTGCTCGCAATGGAGATTTAGAAATGGTTAAGTTACTTGTTGAGAATGGAGCAAATATAGAAAAAGAGTATCAGAGAGCTCATCAACCTCTTCACAAAGCCTCCTTGAATGGACACTTAGATGTGGTTAAATATTTAATTGGAGAGGGAGCAAAAATAAATGATCCATCCAATGAGGGATTGTTTGTTAGTCCATTACATGAAGCGGTGAAAGGAGGACATTTTGATGTAGTTAAATATCTTGTTGATAATGGAGCAAATATAAATGCTACTAATTTAGAAAAAGATAAGCCAATTCATACAATGGTCAACCTTAATATTAAACCTGATTACACTAAGATTGCATTCTTTTTGATGCATAAAGGTCTTAAAGATAGAACCTTTCAACAAGAGGAGGCCACATATGGTCTTGAAGATGTATATAAACGAATCCAACAGGGGTTAGTTAAGGAAGTTTTAGATAAACACCTAAAAACAAGTGACACGGATATAGCCGGGGAGATATCTAAATTTATTGGTGGTAAGAAAAATAAGCGAACACAAAAAAGAAAAGGAACAAAACATAAAACTACTAAAAAACGCACTAAAAAACGCACTAAGACAAACAAAAGAAAAAATTAATGTTTATAGTGTAAAGTACAATATATTATGGACATTATAGGTTCTCTTTTTACACGCAAAATTGAACGTTTTGAGCAAGATACTTACTTATAGCAGTAAAACAATAGAAATCTAAAATGAATACCCCTCAAATCGGCAATTATTACGCTCCCAACAAAACCAACCTTCGTAAATTCAACACCGCAAATGGTGAATCCAAAAACGAAGAATGGCTACAAATTGTAAATGTTCCTTGTAAAATTGTTGATATCAAGCAAAACGAAAATAAAAACGAGTATGTATTGAACTCTTTTACGAGTGCTTCTATCCGCCAATTTGTCGTCGCAGAAGAAGAATTCAGTAAAGAGTTTTATCCATTAACTGTAGACGAGGAAAATGGAGTATTAAAAGGGGTTTGTGGATACCCTGTAGATATTAATGTATCTGAATTTGAAAGCCGAAACAAAGTAACTGAAATTGAGCAAAAACTGAAAAAATTCGTGAAAGACCATAAGACCACACACCCCACATTAGTGAAGGTGATTGAAGACAAGTTGTTTCAGTTGATTCAAACACAAGGCGCACCTTATGTGAAGATTTCCGAATTCAAAGAATACAAAGAAGGCAAGAAGACGTTAAC
>Ga0181388_1000257_pt1 | contig 18246 bp, 42 predicted proteins | sample 11SPOviralmetaG_FD_130120 | JGI IMG/M metagenome (GOLD analysis project Ga0181388, IMG submission 130120) | Marine viral communities from the oligotrophic San Pedro Time Series (SPOT) site, San Pedro Channel, CA, USA - 11 SPOT_SRF_2010-05-17 | ecosystem: Environmental > Aquatic > Marine > Strait...
CGGATTCAAGATATGTAGTCATTTTTCATTCCTCCAAGATTGTAAATTGTAGTGGGTCAGCATGACCAACAAAGCACAAAGAGCCTTTGAGCCATCGTGATTGGTTTTTGTAATTGCCCGTTTCAACGACCCGCAAATACCAACCGTACTCATTAACAGATTCAACGGTGCAAAAAATGCTCGTGAACGAAATACCGTTATATAATTTAATAGTTTTTCCTGTAATATCCATATTCATTCCTCCAAAAAGTCAGCAAGTACCATCTTATGTTGTCGTTCATCGCTACCCACAAGTTTTCGTTGCTCGCTGATTGACGCTTCAATTGAGGGGTTAAAAGGTTTCTCGTCTTGGCTTTCCGTGAAACCATTACCCGACCAAAAGCGAAGTGAGGTGTAGTAAGCGGTCTTGACGGTTGCTCGTCCGAAGGAGGGGAATGTCACCATCCACGAAGCCTTCAATCGCTCCCCATCTACATTACGAACCGACTCGGCGGTAAACAAATATCCGCCGCTTGCATGGTTGGTCTTGTGAATTTCTTTTACGACAAAACCACCTGTGCCTGTTGGGAAGGCTTTGTGGTTAAATCGTGGGGATTGTGATTTGAACTGTTCAACGGACAATTTCTGTCCGACTCGGTATGGGCTTCTCTTTACGGTCATTCAATCAACTCCTTCAACATCTCTCGTAAGTGTGAGCCATCCTGTTGTTGAACAATATCGCTCACCAATTTCTTCCATGCTTGTAATTCCTTGACTTCTCGGAATAAATTCCAATACATAATATCACTTACACCACCTGCTTCATAATACATTTTCTCAATTTGTTCTAAATCAATCAAGCCACTCGCCCCCTCTGTATGTCCATGTTTCTTTCCATTCAAACCCACTTTTACATATGAGGTAAAAGACCATTTCGCCTTTGTGGTAATCCACATAAGCGTGTGTGCATTTTCTATCCTCGCAATCGTAGCCATCATTACATTCTTCATGGCCGCAATTGCTTGTTGGTTCGTATTTGTCTGTGTCAATCATATTCATTCCTCCTTTGCTTTGTATTCGGCGTGGTCGTGAGGCAAGCGGTGTTGGCGACGAACCATAAGGTTGCGAATGAGTTTGGCTACATTACCTGCACCCGTACTGAATCGCTTCTCGCTCGTTTCGTCAGCCACCATAGCATCGTGTAGGTCTTCCAAAGGAATGTTATTCAACACTTCCTTCAAAACTTCGTATTCAACATGGGGTACTGTTTTCGCTCGCATCTTTCTCTGCCTCTATATACCAATAGGCGGCAGGGCTTATAAAGGTTCCGGTAGCGACTAAACGCCTGTTCGGGCGCATGACAAACATTCATCACTGTTGGGTGGGAAAATGCGTGTACGACCACATTCACATTTAAGAGAGGTGGCTTTTTCTTTTGGGGTCATTGTAGAAGGTTCACGAATGTATTTGATTTCGGATTTGTGCAACACAACCTCTCGGTCAATGTCGTAAAGTGCGTGTTTGGACTTTGCGCCGACGATGTTCTCCACTTGTTTTTTTCCGATAACAATAATTGAGTGAGACTTACACAATAGAGCCGATAGGGAATGTGGGGAAGGAATATGTGCGACACCACGATGTTGTCCAAGACAAGCGGCAACCTCTTCTTTGGTCATCGGCCCATGCTCCCACAAAAGGTCAAGGATAGCGCGCCGAATCCGACTGTTCGTTGCGCTCATGTTTAACCTTACCTTTGCACTTAATTTAAGAGTGCCGAACATTCATAGGTCATACCACATGAGAGCGTTCATGTCGTGCGGCATCGGTTGGCCTTCGTAGGTAGGAGAGCCTTCGTAGTTACCGTTCTCTATTTGTTGAATTTTCCATCGGGTGATTCGGTTATGACGCTTGATGTAAGCGTAGCAACCATAAGTAAATAATACTGTTAAAATAAAAGAAATGTCACCGTATGTCAAAACCATTCCAAGACCTTCTCTTTCCGTTTCTTGACGGACTTAGGAAGCCTTTCAATGTTCTCCGACCTAACGGTGTTGCGAACCTTCTTGTCGGCGTTGATTATTTCTCTCCAATACACATCGGACTCACGGAAGATGGTTGGTCGCTCATCCTGCTTGGCCTTCTTCTTAGGCCACTTAACTGTGACCCTTGAAGGCTTGATAGAGTAAACCATCACGGCTTCCGCATATTCTGTCGGGAGGGTGTATTGCACATCAGCGAGTAATCGCCATAGGTGCATATCACCCTTTTTGTTTTCCCGTAAAAATGATACGGCAAGAGGTATCGGCATTCCTTTGAACGCATTGTGTACCCGTTGTCTGTCTGTCCAACGGAACAGTGCGTCAATTTGCTTTTTGTGATTTGGTTTACCGACAAGTAATGATTTGTCAATAATTATTTCTTCCTTAATATCTTTTGAAAGTGTTGGGAGTTTGTCAATCACGATGACAAGGCGATAACCCACAATGTCAAGCCACCGTTTGATTTCCTTCTCAGTGACTTTACGCAAATGCACGATGTAGGTTATGTCTTCCCTTGTCGGGGGATGAATGAAAGCACCTGTCTCAATGACTGCACCTTGACGGTATGCTCGCTCGTCACTCGTTAAGATAATTATTCCCTTCATAATATCCACCAAACGGATTCTTTTCAAAAATGTGACTTTGGAAACTTCGGAATTGATGAACACTTAGACCCCAAACCTTTCGCACAGACTTAGTGTGTATTTGGTAATCACCATGATACCATACTATTCCCTTATCAGTAATTTCAGCATTGAGTCCATCCTCAATCATAGCCTTGATGAGTATTGGGTACTCTATCTTCTTGATAGGACGAGCGTAGAATGTTTTGGCCGAGCCACTTCTCCACTTCCTCAATCCATCACCTCAAAATCAACATCTTGAACATGGGTCGGCGGCTTCAATGCGGCCACCTGTAATTCTATCATGTCAAGCAATTGTGGTTGGTCACGAAGCGTATTCACAAGCACACCCATGACCCCATCCATTTGCTTTTGCGCTAAAAGCAATTGAGAATCAACACCGATTTCTTTCTTCAATTGTCCGACGAGTCGGAGAGAAGTGTTTGCCTGTGCAACCAATTTAGCCGCATCAGTTACCCATTCCGAAGTGATACCCCCTTCGCTATCCTTGACGGCTTCCAATTCATCAAGCCACCCAAGAAGACGGCTAACAATATCCTGTGCCGCATCAAGTGTGTTTATGCTCTCGTATCGCATGGATTCCATGTGCTTCGCTTCTTCGGGGTCGTAATCCACATGGTCATCCATGTGGGTCATCACTGTACCGATGGGCCAAGAATACTTTTCCTCTAAATATGCGGTACTAACATTTCCTATGTGGACTTCAACCTCAAGGTCTTTCCGTGTGCTGATTCCGCACATAGGACAAATCGGTGTGTCAAGAACCCACCGAAGAGTGTCAATCGTTAGCGCATTCATTTCTCCGGCAAGCCGTTGTTCAATTTCTTTCTTAGTTCTCATCGGATTCACCCCACTTCTGTTTCACTTGGCTTGGGTCTGTTAAGGTTCCGATTCGGCACATAACACCTTTACGACCACGACCCTTACTTTTAGGAGTATATTCACAGTACCACGATTGACCGACGAGGTTATCATCAATCCATCGCTTTGCCGCCGTGTAGTCTCCGGCAGTAATGATACGAGCGATTTCTTTTAGCAAGGTGGACTTGGTTATGTCTTGCATCCAAAACGCTTCTTTGATGAGCCGAGCATCGGAGTCCATGACGGAACGACGCATCATCAAAGCGGATTCAAGAAGACCGAGTAGTTTCTCATCAAGAGTTATTTTTAGCACTGTATTACCTATCCATTCGTCAGTGAGCATAGCATATCCTATGGCGAGGCGACGGAATAAATCAACCTCAAAAGAACGGAGGTCGGGACGGGAAAGCCACGCACCCAATTCATCGGAGAATTGAACACCACTTGGCGGGTCAAAGATTGCTTCAAGCATTCGCGTGTTAATCCAAGAGCGAATGTTGATGACTTCGCTTGCGAGCAAGGCTCTTTCTTCACGAGTCATGTTGGATTGTTTGTGTTGTGCCTCCTTGTAAAGTGCTTCTTTCTCAAGGGACATTTCAATATCAATGATGAACAGGCGACGGTCAAGACCGGATTCCATTTCAAGACGGGAAGGTTGAGTACCGCCCCACATAGTATAACGGGTATTGTATTGTACCCATCCACTACGCATGGCTTTCTGTACGCGTCCGTTGTCAAGGGAAGTTAGTAATTGATTTTTCATATCTGTACTGTGGTCTTTCTTGTTTGCATCGGTGAGAGAAGATGATTCCTCAAAGCCGAGAAATCCTCCGCACATATCACGAGCGAGAGGGCGACCCATTATGTTACCGTCTTCATCAACAGACCCGAACATACCGGCTTCTGTGATGGAGTTAGGGCCAAGCATGGTTCGGAATCCGTTGCCTTCGTTGAAGGCCGTTGGACTGTAAAGAATGCCTGTGCCTTCGGAAAGAAACATATTGATTAACATACTTTTACCGGAACCCTTTTCTCCACGCATGAGAATATGTACCCTCGTGTCAGCCAATTGTGACATCGGGGTGTAGATGGGCGGGAAGTTATGTCGTAGCGGGCAGTTTGGGATATTGAAATCGGCGTTGTGTAGTGGGTCAAAGTCGCACCGGCTACATTTGTTGATAGCGTTAAAGATGTGCGCTCCGATGGAACAAGCAAAGATTGGGATTTTGTCTTCAACATCAACATAGTGATTTGCTTTTGCGAAAGAAATAAGTCGGTCAATAATTTTTGTCAAGCGAGCCATCCTCCTTCTTCATCATCATCCACTAAGAAGCGTTGGGAGGTCAAATCAACCTCCATGTTTTTTAGCGTTGCGTGCGTGTTCTCGGCCTTGTTTTCATCCCATGCTAAACCGATAGCCAAGAAGTAATCCTTTGCGAGAGAGAGGGCTTTATCATCAACGAATAGCCCTTCATCTTGGGTGGTAGCGACAACACTACATCGCAGTCCCATACGATGCCCAACGAAAGGCATAATCCAAGCGGGCGGAGCGAGAATCAAATCTTGTGTTGGGCGGAAGTCATTGTGCATATCGTACACAAGCAATTCGGCCACTTCATCGGCTTCTTGATTGTTCATGCAAGTAAAGAATGTCAATGATTGTGCGCCATGTTCTTTTAAGAAAAGAATAATGTCACGAAGCATTGGGTAGGCTTTTGACCACATATCGGGATTGGAAGCCAAATCAATTTCCATCGGCCACCAATTACTGATTGCGACGGAAACGGTGTCACGGTTCAATTGAGTGATTGTCCATGACGGATTCATTGTGTTAGGCATTTGATTGAAAGCCTCAACCGATTGTTTCTCGGACATGATTTCAATGTAAGGTTTATTTTCACCCTCAAGTGCTTTCCCAACAATAAGAGGGATGAATCCATATTCGCCTTCAACATAGACGAGAACATTTTTAGGATTAAAGTTATGTGTAGGCCCGTTCCAATAGAAATCCACTGTACCTGTTTGTGTTAGTGTCATTGGTTCACCGCCTTTGCTTCTTTGACCGCCGCCTTGACGAAGGAGGGTTGGCGGGATAGTTTGCGAAGTGTTGATTTGTTGTTCATGTATGAATCAATAATTTCGTCAATTGGTTTTGACTCCACGACACAGACAAGATTTGAATTGACAAGACCGATTCTCGCCAAGTCCTTGATACCCAAAGAGGTTTCTGTAAACTCTCCCGTCTTTCGGTTTTCCCATCCTACCCGCTTGAACAGACCGGACTTCAACAAGCGTTGTGTCATGTCAGCCATACGGGGTAGGTCATCATAGGTGTTGATGTAGTGCTGATGGATTTCATCAGTACGCATCCTTCCGCCCGTCTGTTCAACAAAGAACCATATTCGTTCAAGCATTCTTGCTCCTGTCGTGTTACTTCCCATATCTTATCCTGTGGTTGTAGGGCTATAAAGGAATTGTTTCAGTTAATTCCATGATGACAAAAAGAAATAAACGCATGACTGAGTGGTGGAAGCGTTAATTCTTTTATTGTTTCATAGGGTTGTAAGAAAAAGTAGTAGTATAGATAATAGAAAGCCTTTACTAAAACACCTTTGAAGTATTGAAAGAATTAGAAATTAGGCTTTCAGTAAAGCGGTTTATTCTTTTTGTGGGGTAGGTAAGGAAGAAAAAGAATTGATTGATTGGAAGCGACGAAACTCTAAATCGTCACGCTCGTAAAACCTCATCCCCGCATCAAGTGGAGACATTTCGGGGAAAAGTATTCTTTCGTTTCTCAATTTTTTTAGATGTGCGAGCCTTGATTCAATGTCGGAACATAGTTCTTGAATACCGGAAGCAGGAAATTTATTCATCCTTTGAGGACGGAAAGTGGAACCCGACTTTTCTATTATGGAAAAGATAAGGTGATTCCCACCGATAGAATCTGTGACTATGACTTTGTAATCTTGGTCATTATCAAGCGGGATGACTACCGATGGTATGGTTCTTAGTTTTGTTTTTGTGTGAATAGTAATTGGGATGGTGTACGATTCTTTGGTGGTTTTTTCAAGCAATAATAAATTAGGGGTAATATCATAATCGGAAGCGGAGGGTGATGCCGATAAAACAAATGTTCCTTTAGTCGGTCTTCCGGTATGGTCTTTCCAATCTCCGGTTCTAACTTGAAGTCGTAGGTGAGGCCATGCTTCCGAATCATTGAGAAGACCATTGATAACCTCCCTCCCAATCATAGGGTCTTTGAGGTCATCATTAACGGCGTTGCGTGGTAATGGGTTGTCGGGGAAGAGAGAGTCAAACAATGACCACAAGGAGCGTTTGCCGTGTACGACGACATGACCGCTTGGAGTTTCTAATCCGAAGTACGGTTGAAAGACATGGTTCTTACCCTTTTTAGAATAGGGGTAATAATAGGTTACTTCTAAATCAGTAGGGCGACAAAATAACCAAGAACCAATCCGCAATCAATTCACCATTTTTGATTCAACCCACGAATTGAAGGCTTCCTCACTCTCAAGATAATATCCGGCTGAAACATAATTGTTTCCCATTTCCGAAGTCCATACTTCGTCGGACTTGGAAACTCCTTTTGTCGCTCTTAGAATTTGAGCGAGGGAGTTTGACGAGCATGGTATGAACATTTGGTGGAGTCCACTATTGATGAGAAGCGTAATCATTTCATTGGCTGAAATAACTCGGTCGCTATCCTTGAGAATCTTGATGACTCTTTGTTTTAGGAGTAAATTTCTTGGTTTCTTTCTTCCCATCATTCTTCCTCCAAACAGATTTCACATTTCATGTCGTAATGGTGTTCTTCTCCTGCCCCACAGGATTCACACACTTGACAACAACAGTTTTCTTGAGTCAATTCGCATTCAACACAGATAGGTTTTGCTTCGTACGAATCAAACTTAACTTTAACGAAAGAGTCAGCAGGTAAAAAGAAAGCATTGGAACCCTCGCAAATATCACAATGGTAATCTATTTCCCAAGCGTCGCCGGTAAAACTCATAGCGGTTTCGTAATCTTCGTGCTTGCATTCTTTTCCTACAAATGGTTTTGGTATAACTTTCATTTCAATTCCTCCACTCCATGAACCGACGACCACCATGACGGTGCGGGTACTCCTTTGGCCCAAGTAGCAAAGCCTCTCTTCTCTCGGATATAAAACTCTCGGTACGCTTGAACATCTGTGTACTTTTCTCTATCCAAGAGGTCAAGGTTGCGACCTTGTGACTGATTGAGACAACGAGCAAACGGTGTTCTTTCACCCAAGTCGGGTAGGTAGTCCGACCACACTAATGAGTAGGTTAAATGGGCTAATTGGTTTTGAGCGAAATGTATTTTACCAAACCGTATCTTGAATTGACGACACAATTCTTTGGTGTGCTGGTAAAGCCAAACCCAATTTGCGACATTTTCGGATGCCCACTTGGTTGCCGGATGATTCTTGTAGCCGCCTTTGTGGGGCTTGCCGGTCGTCTTGGTGAGAGGCATTTGGTCAGCAGGTGCGCCGTTGTTGAGCAAGCCGCTAACAAGCATCTGTACGCCTTCAACACACATCTTGCTTGCGTGAGAGTCACATACCATGCGAGCCGCTTTTAGAGGGCAATTGTGAAGTGCAAAGATGTTCATTGTTTATCCCTCCCAATCAAAAACATTCTTGCTTCAATGGACTTCGTAACACATGAGTCGCACACTTTGTATTTCCCACATCTAAGTCCCCTGTTCTCAGCATTTTCTTGTAAGCACATATCGCATTTCATTCAACCACCTCCACGCCTTTCATAAAACCAATGTCGCCATTGGTAGTGCATACTTGACACAGTATGAAAGTAAAGTTACCGTGTGGTGCTTCTCCGATTCTATTACACTTCGTGCATTGGGCTTGTATCATTCTTCCTCACCCTCACAATCGCAATCAAAGCATGAGAAGCAACCTTCACAGGAACCGTTCTCGCAAGTTTCTACTTCATCCCAAGTAAGGAGTCGTCGGCATCGGTAATCGGGGCATTCGGTCACGGACTCGTCGTGTTGGTTATTGACATAGATTATATCGTGTTCAACATAGAGGGTTGGTTCTTTGTCAAATATCAAACCTAATCCCATGAGTCTTTCAGTAGTCATCATATCAATGTCAAGTATTTTTAGGGGCATAATAGCAAAGATGCCCGCATCAACACCGAATGAAGAACGGCGACCGTTGAGAGGTTTTTTTCTTTCGGTAAAACTAAACTCCCAAGTACCGTCGCCACCGTTGCGCCAAATGGTGATTTTTTCACCACCCCATTCAATGATTGAATCGCAGTGTAGGCCGTTGTCACCCCAATAGGAATGACCGGCGGCTTTCGCTTCATCGCTGAATGTCAGTTCGCAAAACTCGCTCCAATGTTCATCAGCAACCACATAGCATGGGTCGCCAACATACCAAAGGTTGTTCGTGTCGTAGTCTTCTTCGTTGATTGTTCTTATCATTTTCAGTCCTCCCATTCTTGTACCCAATCGCCTTTCGGATGCTCCCAATAGATTTCCCAATCTACAATTTCGCCCCACTTATCTATGCGGTTGATTATTACTTCAAAGAGAAATGTTCCCTTATACTTCCCTTCCAATTGCTCGGTCGGGTTAGCCATATGTAGTGGCTTGGTCGGGTCAGCCATTTGTAGTGCTATAAATTTGTCAGCACCACGCTTGTTCGTAGGGTCAACATTTTCTCCTGCACATTCTACTCCAAAACTCATCATGTATTCTGTTCTCATTTTTTATTCCTCCATCGGGCTACTCCGCCCATGTTTACCCATACCGATGCCTGTATATAAACATTCCGGTAGGGTAATTTTAATCGGATTACCGTTCCCACCTCTTTGCGGGTCGGCAATTATCGCACTTGGTTGAATTTGGCCCTCGCTTCGGTGGGGCGCAATCAGCACAATACAATGTCATACATTCTTCGTTTTTGCATCGTCGTGCGTTAGTTACTTTTGTGATAAAGGTTTTTACTGAATCTTCGTCTTTGCGAAGTGTTGAACCTAAGTGGACATTGAAAATTGAACCATACATGAGCCAATCCTCATACCATCCATCGGCTCTCGCAAAGTCAATAACTCCGGCCTCAAGGTCGCCTTCTTTGATGGCTAACAATTCAATATCAGTCCAACCCAAGCCGCACTTGAAACATCGGTGGTCGGGCTTGCTCACAACATCTTCAATCTGTACGAAATAAAAGTCTTTACGATAAGTCTTTTCCAATTGGTTTTGAAGTATATTTGAGGTAGTAGTATCAAAATCAACAGGTTGAGCAAATTGAAAGTCGGGGGAGAGTTTGAATGGTGAACCCAAGCCCGCATAGAACAACGGCTTGATTGGCTCTTCGGTGTTTTTCCAACAGTAGATGTAGCACTTCAAATCGGCACACCCCCTTTCTTGTCGTCATCGTCATCTTCCATGAACGCCGCAGTTTGAGCCATTTCAAGCATCTTAGCGTGTCCGTACTCGTGGGTGGCGAGCAAGTGAAACACATTGTAGTCCGGCCCAACAAACTCCTGCCCACAGGTGGGACAAGTGGCTCGCATGACATTGATATCGGAAACCCAAATCTTACGGTCGGTCAAGAAGATACCTTCGGAGGTAGCCTCTTCACCAATCATTTCAACAACGAGGTTTTCTAATTGAGTTAAAGTTAAATCGCGACCCATCAGTTTCCCTCCAAGTATGCTTCCACTTTGAAGGAAGTTACATCACATGATGATTTGTGGTCGTTGCACCATTCCTGAATATCTTTGAGGTAAAACCAAGGTGGAGAAACTTTTCCACATGAAGGACAAATCGCATAGCGAACATCGTACCAACCGAACCGAGTCATCGTAACTCCCCCAATACTTTCGCTATTGTGTCGGCAGTCGTTTCATCGTAGCGTACTCGCAAGCGTTGAGCATATTTTGTCAATTCTTTTCCTGTCGGCAATTGAGAATCCATCGGGACTCTACCGACATTACAGAACCTTTGAGTCAAAACTATGTGGGAGTTGCACGAATCACAACACCGACCGGCGTTGATGGGTTGAGCGTTGTGACCGCCCGACCAATACACTTCGCCGTTGTGCGAATGCTCATGCACAGGCGCAAGACAAATTGAACATTTGGTGACTTCGCTCATGAGAACACCGCCTTGAGAGGTTTGATGATGTACCAACCGTTGTTGATTCTTCTCATGCAACCGTCACAGACAACATTATTTTTACCCTTAACTAATTGTTTGCATTGGTGAAATCTACGATAAGTGTTCTTGAATGGGTTTTCGGGTTGCACATCAAACGCAGTAGATGATGATAGGTATTTTGTCACTGATTCGGGAGCGTCGGCAGGTGGCGTGAGGTACTTGTCAAAGAAACCACAGGGAGAGAAGGTATGCTTCTCTATGCTTGTAATTCTTGACCCATCGTAGTCAGTCCAACCGTCTTTTTCAATAGACCCTTTGCCTTCAAAGATACCTTCACCGAAACATTCATTCTCGTAAAGTTCACGGACTTCCTGTTTTGTTTTTACTCCGTACACACGGTAGTATTTCGTGACCTTTTCTTGTACGCCAACAACAAAGGCGACCATACCGTTTTCAAGCGGCAAGGTTCCGTCGCTCCTGTCAAATACATAATGTTCAAATTCGTTTTCGTTAATTTCTTCTTCCATTTTCTTTTCCTCCAAAAGTAATGTTGCGTTCCGCATCGGGAGTCCCACTATGGGGAGTCCGTCATGTACGGGATGAAACACTGTTAGTATAATTCTTCTTGACTACCCCTCAAGCCACCATACGGGCGGTGATGTTGTCCCAAGCCTTTGACTTTTGGCGTGAACCCGTTCCAAGAATGGCGGATTCGGCGCGCTTCGCATTGACGGTTCCGTTTGAATTGTGAACCCAAGCGTGGTCAAGGTATTCCGTAATGACATTGAACGAAGCCCAAGCGGTGTCACGCATAGCGGCGGTGTTGTTTGTCGGTGCGGATTCAAGAGCCTTCAAGTGGTTGTAGGTGTTGAGTCCACGCGTCTTGAGGCCATGCTCGTTGTCTTCCGATACCAATTTCTTGTCGGTCGTCAGTCCGAGAACATCAATGTAGTATTCGGCTTTGTCCGTTTCCGTCATTTCCACCCGAAGCAAATTCTCCGCCGTGTCAGCGAAGTTTTTGTTGAGCGTGTCCACAAGGTTGATTGCATTTTTGAATTGCGCCACCCTGTCGTGCATCTTTGAAGAGTGCCGAATCGTGAGGTCACGAGGATTGATACCCGCCTTCGCCAATTGCTTACGATGGAATGCGAATTGGTTGGTACAACCGAACCGAATGTTCGCAGGGATGCACTTCACACCACCGGAGCCATCGTGAGTATTTGTAAGGTAAATGTATTGGTCTATGTCATCCCAACCATCAATGCGGAACGAATCGGGCAACGAGAAGGAAGCATAGAGTTTTTCTCCTTCTCCAACCATGCCTATTCTGTCCCATGCTATGTCGTCAGTTTGAACGAGTGAGTCAGCAATCGCGAGCAATTCACGGTTTTGCATCGGCTTGTATGTTTTACCAACCACACCAAGCGTCACATCGTTATCGGTGCGAGCGATGCGTTGAAATTTACTCCGCACTTCACGGCCCGCCGCCGTGTAAAGGGATTCGGCCCTTACCTCATAGTCTAATCCTGCGTTTCGCAAAACCTCTTCCGTGTTGTTTCCTTGGGCTTTTTGGCCCATCAGCATATAACTTCCAATCATTTTTTCACTTCCTTTTTTTTGTTTTCATTGTTTTTGTTTTTGGGTTGTCTTTGGGTTGGGTATCGTGTTGTCGTCGGTTGTCCCCGCTTACAAATATACATACACGCAGTAGTATATAAAGGTTCCGGTAGCGACTAAACACACACACCCCTCTCACTGTGAACCTCCAACAGTTTTTACTCGGTAGGTCTTACCTGTGAAGGCATAGGCCCGCTTCTCCGTTTTGAAAGTCTGTACCTTCAAATTGACAATTGCTTTTTCCGTAAAGGTTCTTGATTCAGTCTTTAGGTTGTCTTGTTGCGAAGCCCACAATCCCCATTGTTGACGATGTGGAAAGCATCGGGCTATGTTTCTTTTAGGGAAAGAATAATTCCACGATGCGGCCATAATGTCGTAAATTTGATTGAATGTCATCCACACCGGCTCCTTAGCAACGGCGGCGTGGTAGGCCAACATATCGCGAATGGCTTCGCAAACTGCTATTGTCATTTTGCGCCCTTGTTCGGGTCTTCCGGCTCTCTTCACAGTTCACACCTCTTGCCGCAATTCTCGCACTCAAAGATGATAAGCGGATATTTCCCCTTTCCGATTCGTTTTATTTCAACCATTTCGCCACATTCTATCCAATCACCGAAGGTTTTTGAGCCGTGGTAGGAGTCGTATCGTCCACACCTCATTCTTCTTCACCCCAATTGTTTTCAGCGTTGAGAGAATAATCGTTATGCACTCTCGGCCAACATGAAAGTCTAGTGGTCGGGTTAAACCACCATTCGGTGGTTTGAACACAATTTCTGTATTTTGATTCATGGTCACTTGACTTTGAAATCATTTCCCTAATTGTTTTTGCCGTAAGACTAAACCAATGACTTTCCTTACCAACACCAACGAGAACCGATGACTTCCACCCCTTCGGGTTTTGTCGTGCAAGTTTGTTAAAGACTTGAAGCACCTTTTCGGGTTCATGGTGGGCATTGAACGGGCCGTACCATCTGTTCTGCGAATCGTCATCACTGACGGCTTCCGTGAGTATGTCCTTTTTTGGGCCTAGGTCAATCATCAAAAATCACTCCTAAAGACATGACCGTTGGAATAGTGGTGTGTGTGCCTCAATTCGGCATTCCAAAACCATTCAAAGTCAATATATCGCCAAAGAGGATTGGTTGAAGCGGAGTCAATGTAGCCGCAACTTTCGGCAAATTCTTCCGCAAATTCTTCTTTTGAGTCCCATTCTCCGGCATAAGCATCTTGAAACGCCTCGCCCAAATCGTCGTGATGGGATTTGTTGTGAGGGTCAAGGTTGAACCATTCAAGGAACGGCTCGCCGTGTTCTTCAACGGCTTGCATGACCTTGATGAGATACGGAATGTCGGGATGCTCGCCCAAATTTGGAACACCGTCAAAATCGTGAATCGCCCATTCATCGTGGTGCGGTTTTTTGCATTGGGCCAAACCTGTGCTTGAATCCCAATGTCGGGGAGACTCCCACCGTTCTTCCAATTCGTCGGTGTCCATCCATTTACCATGAAGTCGGCCTTCGTTGTAGCAACCGAGACAGGCCACATATACTTTTGGCGTGATACTATTCATGCAATCAGCCCCTTTGCTTGCGTCATTGTAACTTCCCATTTTGTACCGCATCCGCATCCTTGACAAAACCAAGTTTGACCTTCGTACACATCGGGTTTTTCCGACCAATCAATGTCCGGCCTATCGGCCATGAGAAGCATATTTGAGGGATGGTAGCCATCCAATGAATGACAATAATCACAAACTCCAACCATTTCTTCACTCATTGACTCACCTCTTCATGGGCATAATCGCATTCGGATGGTTTACCAGCGATTCCTTCACAGTACGAGTGACCTAACACATCATAATTCTCAATCAAGTAGCAACCATCATGAGCGTACAAGCGGTAAACTCTCATATTATTCACCTTGCCGATGTATTCTTTTCTATCATACTCATAACAGTCTGTGCATAAATCTTCCATGCCCATACTGTAATCTATTGCGTATGTTTTTTCTCCAATGTTTATTGTCTGTTTCATATTTTTATCCTCCTATTGTTTGGGTTGTCGGCCTTACTCGGCTCTAAATATACATACACGCAGTAGTATATAAACCTTTCTACGCCGACTAAACACACACACCGTTCTTACTTTTGCACCTCGTCGGCCCATTCGCTCGTTGTGTGTGAATCTAAGTGACCAACCGCATAAATCGCTTTGATTTGTCGGCGGTCGGTGTTTTCTTTGGGGGCGGTGTCGGTGTTAACCGTACCGTCGTTCTTTATCAGCATGACATGACCCTTCACATAAATGATATATGCGCGAGTACGAAGTGATGTGGATTTTGACTCTATCCAATTTCTTTTTTCATCGGGGTCGTAAAATTCTTTTTCGGTAAAAGAAGTTTGGGAATCGGATTTCATCGTGAAGGTGGGAACCATTTTGATAAATTGGTTCACCGTGAGAGGTACATTTTTGAAATGTTTATTCCAAAGGCTGAATCGTGAGCGCACCGTCCATTTTTTACGGGCCGCCTTGATTAAATCTTTGAGCGTGTGCAAATATCGCACTTCCTTATCAACATCAAGAGCGTACGCAACGGCACGAGCGCATATATTTTGATTCGGATTTTCGGAGTTATTTGAACCCTTGATGGCTTTTTTCCTTGCGTCAGTCATTGTGAATCCTCCCAAACATTGGGGTGCATATGGGCCATGAATGAAAATGTCCAATCGTGCATGATGACGGATGGGTGATTGTCCCAAGCAAGGTTTTGTTCACAAATGCCGACCGCATCCCAAAAGAATGCGAAGGGTTGGTTCCGGTAGCCATTCGGGTCGGTCATTGAAATCGCCCCATGCTTGAAAGCCAAACGCGACCGTTTTCCTCGGAAGCGTCGTAAATTGTCGGATGAAACCCATCACCACTGATGAGAAGGTAAATTTGTTTTTGCTTGAGGCCGGTTGGGTATGTCTTGACAGACCAACGGTTTGAGAAGGGTATCGCGTTTCGCCCATGATATTGAAACCAATGATTCGGCGGTTCACGCAACGGTACGACTTTGAGTTTTTTGAGGTCGGGGTGGTTTTCCCGCACTAATTCTTTGGCCTTTTTTATCAATTCTGTTCTGTTCATTGTGAATCCTCCGGTATTTGTGTGAGCAGTGCGGCGGTGGTGGCGATACTGTGGGCGAGGTCGGGTTGCCCAAGGTCGCCTAATCTGTCTGCAAGGTCGTGCAATCGGCGGCGGCGGCAAGATGGACACATACCGCACTTCGGAGTTTTCCAATTTCGGTTTTTACCGTAGCAGGTGATTCTCATTGTGATTCCTCCAATTTTTCTCGGAATAATTTTGGGTCAAAAGTATTAGCCTTGCCTTTTTCGTGTCGGATTTTGGGCATACCCTTTTTTGGTTTTTCAGTCATTGTTTCCTCTCCTGTTTATTGTTAGAACGAGCAGGTTTATAAGTCTTTTGTTGGCGACTAAACACACACACCTCTTCCCGACATTTTATGCAAATTACTATTGCCGTAAAATTTCCTGAATGGATGGTTTGACCACCAAAGAGGCCATAGCCATGACATTTTTCGCATCGGATTTTCATTGTAAATCAACCACCATTTTTCTTAGTTTTCCCGTTAGAGTAAAAGCGATACTATCAAGGCTTCCACTGTGATGCTTTACCCCTTGGGCAAGCGGCCAATATCGCGTCGCTATGGAAGTACCTTCAAGCCGTTCAAATCGGTACGATATTTTAGGCGTGATATTTTCCATTTCATAGAGAATTTTCATTTCATATCCGTTCATATTGGCGTGTTCAATGTCGGATAAATCGGCGGGGTCGTGCGATGATGAAAAATACATTCCGACAAAATTCCATTCGGGTGACCAATGATATTTGCTTTTGAACGGGTGAAGAATCACATGGAAAGCGACGGGTGGATTTTTGAGCGTCGTTCCAAATGGGCATGGAATCGGTGCTTGCTCAACCGCCCAATCGTTTTTTCGGTCATATTTTCGGTAATACTTATCGTGGCTCATTCTTCAAACACCCCATGAAATTTCATGTAGCAATCGGCACACACTTCAAGATGAGTCCCATGCGGTAGGGGAATAGTGTGGTCGGTGTGAATAATGTATCTATCACCGAACCACCAATCATCGCATGATGGGTACTCGCAAGGTGTTTTTGAGTAAACTATCGGGTCGGAATTTTGGCCTTCGTCCTCATCGGGCGGAACGGGATTGTACCATTTGACGCAAGTTTCACAAGAGGTACAACGGCTCATTCTCTCACCTCCATAATTTCTGTGATTTCTTCCAATTCGTCTTGAATATTGCGATATTCTTCATCTATTATTTTGAGAGCCTCAACAAGTCGTGAAAGTGGAACCCAAATAGAATGGCGGTGGTGATAGTGATTCATGCCGTACCGTATTTGAATTGGCCTATGGAAATCAAACAGAGAATCGTCAAATTCGGGGATATTTGGAAGGTCTTCATGGTCAAATTCAACCCATGTTTCACCTTCAACGCGATACAGTGCGAACACTTTTCCAAACTCCCAATATGGGACTGTTCTTGGTTTAATGTTAATTTTGGTAGGGTCATACACACTCATAGGACTCGGCCTCCTGTTGGGCGAGAGAAGAAGCCGAAGCCCTTCTCTTTTGGATTGACGGTCGCCGTGAAAGTCACTCGGTCGCCTCGCGATGCACCTAATCCTTTCGGACAAGTACCCCACAAACGATAACCTTCGCATTTGATAGTTAATTTTAGGCTAAAACCCCATTGACCATCATGCTCCTTGATGCTGATGACTTCGCCTGTAATTTCTTGTCGGCCATCCGGCGGCATAATGTCATGCTTCGCCTCTTTTTTCTTGTCACGCTCACGCTTACAGGCGTTTTTGAGGGCATCAATTTGTTTTTGAGATAAAAGGTATTTCGCCGCTTTCGCTTGAATGTCAAGAATGAAGGTGTTTTCCGTTTTGAAATTCATCGCTCGGACACCCGCCGCCTTGAGATTTTTGGCGGCTATGTCGTCCAACCGTACCGCTTCGGCTTCGGCTTTTTCGGCGGCTTTTTTGTCTCGCCTCGCCTGTAATTTTGCCTCGTGGTCGGTTAGCCATTCGGTGCATTGGTCTTCTTTCCATTCGGTAGGGAAGGCCCAATTTTTGATTTTTCCACCAGCACCGGAACCAAGGCATCGGTAGCACCGGCCACCATCGGGCCGCCAATTCCCGTAACCACGACCCCCGCATTTGAAGCATTTGCCTCGCGTGATGTGGTTTTTTCTCGGTCGTGTAATTTCTGGGTTTCGTGGGTGTATTTTTGTTTTTTCAGTCATATTTTTCAAGCCTCCTTTGGATTTGGATGAGTAGATTTGAGATTTTTGCCGTGTTCATGTGTATAATGTCGGTGTCGGATTTACACATTTCAGTCGGCTCGGAAGTTTCAGCACACCGACTTATTTCTAAGTCAAAAGAAACGAGAGCGTCAACGATATTTTGGAATTTTTTCTTCATGCTTGCGACCTCCATACGAATAACCCCTTCGGTAAAAGGATGGTACGACGATATGGGCCACGAATACTGTTATCACGACCCTTAACCATGAGAAAACGAATATATGGATGAGGGCGATACCCTTCAATTCCAACATCGCGAGAATTTAACCTTCGGATTTTCATGCGGATGCCTCCAACGCTTTTTGGACACGGACTTTCAACCGTAGGTTTCGGCAATCGGCACACATGAGAACGGCGGAGCGTTCCGAGCAGGTGAAAATTTGGATTGGTTCACAACAAGTCAATTTTCCCACCCCCTTTTGTAGTGGAATTTGACCATGGTGGAACCGGCGACTTTTTCGGTTTTGAAAAGCATATGCGGTTCGGTTTTTCGGAGCCATTTCAACATGGAGCGTACATCATGAAATTCC
>Ga0181388_1000259_pt1 | contig 18192 bp, 21 predicted proteins | sample 11SPOviralmetaG_FD_130120 | JGI IMG/M metagenome (GOLD analysis project Ga0181388, IMG submission 130120) | Marine viral communities from the oligotrophic San Pedro Time Series (SPOT) site, San Pedro Channel, CA, USA - 11 SPOT_SRF_2010-05-17 | ecosystem: Environmental > Aquatic > Marine > Strait...
ACTTTAATAGTAAAATTATTATCACCAGTAGATAATTCAGCTTCTTTGACAAGTTCGCTTACTGTTTCAAGAACCATATCGTGTAATTCAGTTTTTTTCATTGTGACTGTTTGTTATAAATATAAGGTCGTTCTCGAAGGTTTCAAGACTATTAATACTAATTTTAAGATTACCCAATTCAAATTCACCTATTTCACCACTATCAGCAATAATTTCAGGTAATTGTTGTATAGTAGCAAAATCTTGATTATTAAAGGTGTTTCCATCTATAATAATAGTAATACCCTCAAAATCATCATATAACTCTGATTGTAGGTGAGCTAGTTTATCCGGTAAATTAAACATAGTATTTGGTTGTTCTTTAGTTATATATGGAATATAATCCATATCACTATACATTACACTACACCAGGGTTCAAGGGCTTCTAAAAGATTAGAATTATTATTATGGATTCTAAAAGCAACATTAAACTTAGGGGGTATAATGGGCTTCATTAAAGTATCATGTTTAACGAAATGTCCCCATTTGCGGATAAAATTACGAGTTGATCTCATATTTTGAGCCAGCCATTCGGGTGAGTCTTCATATATGTTTTTCGCCTTATCAACGGTATTTCTGCGACTACCTCTACAGGTCATATGATATACACACCCATGCCAAGTTTGTATAAATTTAACGCCATTAAGTTGAAAACGATTAAATATATCACTATCTTCTTTAGATTGTGGAGCGTATAAAGGATCGTGTCCTCCAATTTCTTGGAAGTCTTTTTTCCAAAATGCCCAAGGAGCAAATATACCCTCAGTAGTATCGTTATTAGGTACTCTTGAATTTAAAAAGTCAAGTAAACCTTGTTCATTAAATTCTTCTGGTTCAACACCAAAATCTTTAAGTATTTTTTCGGGCCCATCAGGGTGTAACGGGGGTTCAATTCTAGTAAGTGATACTATTGCTTTTTCTCGGGGTATTCTTTCAACATTATGTCCTCCTAAGGGATATTCTCCCTCCCAAGGGTATAATTCATCTTCAATAGCATCTAAAGCACCTGGGCATAAATACATGTCTGCATGGTAAATCATACAAATATCATTTGTAGCTACTTCATTAACTAACCTATCATATAATATGGTATGACCTAACCTTTTACCTGTATCATTTAATATAGCCTTAAAATAGGGGTCTTTATTCATCATTTTTTGACACCATTTCCAAGTTCCATCTGTGGAAGCATCATCTGCTACACATATTTGGACTTCATGGTCACCTTGGTTTTTCCGGATTGATTCATAGGACCACTTTAGATATTTAAGGTTATTTCTACCTGGTTGTATTAAAGATATTTTCATATTAAGTTTATAATTAAATTTGAAATTAATTCAGCTGTTATTTCTGTTAGCAGTAAGATTAAAAAGGGTAAACAATATTCCCACCAGTTTGTAATACCATCTTCATTCCAATCAAAATATTTTAGGAAAAAAGATTTGTTTGAATTTTTCTTCATTAAAGTATTTATTATAATTTATTTGGGACATTTCACTACATTCATTATAAAATATAGGGTCATTTTTAAGTTTTAAAAGTAATTCTTTAGCACCAACTATATCGCCTAACTTAATAGTAAGTTCAGGGTGACATTTTTCTTGTGTATCTAGTCCTTCATAACCAATACAAGGAATACCTAGATAAGCACAGTTTAAAGCAAATGTACCCGCGGCGTGTGTTCTCATTAAGTGAATACCGTACTTAAATTGATTTAGTGTTTCTATCCATTTTACCCAATCCATATAAGGTAGATGGTTTAAGTTAGGCATTTGTTCTTCATTATCTATTTTGCGACCCATGGTAGGAACATAAATTTCTTCTTCTAATTCTTGTGCTACAACGTATGAATCAAAGCCACCATACCAAGAACAAAAATTACCTCCCATCATTATATTTTTTCTTTTTAGTTTAGGGAGATTATTTACTGAATCTTCTACCATTAATGTGGGCATTAGTTTACATTCTATATTAGTTAATCCTTGATAATATTTAACATCACTCTCATTGTGAACATATAACCAATCCATTTCTGATAGTGTATTATAAAACCATATTTGTTCGTTTAGGGGATAATCTTGGAAGTACCAATGTGGACCCTCTTGCATGTATGTAACCTTATCACATACTTTTTTTAAGTTTTCTATTAGGGGGTATTGTGATAATTTATCTATATTTTTTTTAGGTAAGGTAACTATACCTAAATCGTATTTGTCTTTAACATTATGAATTTCCCAAATAGGATAGTGAGTAGCATTTAACACACACATCCAGGCAGAATCATTTCTCATCCCTCTAGAATTACGGGATACTTTACCACTCCAACCCCCTTCAGTAAACCAAGCTACTTTCATTTAAAAACTGTTTTTATAGTGTTTAGTAATGTAGTATAGTCGTTTGTGCCCGAATAATTAAATTGGTCATCTTGATATCCCCATTCTTTTAATTTATCTATATCATTTATTTTAGTTATAATATCAAACACGGGATATATATCTGCTCCTGATAGCTTTCTAAAATAACTATTTTCATCAAAGTATTGTGGTCTAAGTTCTTTTCCTTTATGAACATAAGTTATAACAGGGGCTTCAAAACAGGAAGATAATACCGAGTTACCACCACACACAGATATAAAACCTGATGAATTTGCCATCAATTTTAATTGGGTTTCATTATAATCATTATCCCCAATTAAATCATCTACTAAATAAACATCTTTAAAATATTTAGTTAATTGGTGATCAGTAATAGGACCTATACCATCAACATCAGCGATAATCCCTTTATTCAAATTGGAATTAAGAGTTTGCCATTCATTTTGGTCAATAGTAAAACCCTCTTTATTAGTAGCCCTTTTATAAATTACACTATAACCTTTTTCAGTTAAATAAGTAAATATTTCATATAAACACATAATGTCAAAGTAACCATGAGGCATTTCTCCATGTTCTATGTTATATTTGTTACTTACAAATATTGTAGGTTTATCTAATTTTAAACTATCATCTTTAAAATGATCTCTGTATGGGGGGCATTTCCATTCAGAATAATCTAAATATCCATTAGCCTTAGCTTGATCATCTTTGGATAAATTAGAATATTCAGTACCGAATACTTTTTCAGCATTATGGTGAATCCAATTATTAGGGAGTGAATTTAAACCGGCATGTTCATTATCTATAGATCTGTATTCGAGTTCATCTATAACATTGTCACAGAAATAATAGAATGGTTTCATTCCTTTAGAAGTAATAACCTGTTCTAGTTTCCCCTGAGTATGTAAATAGTAAGCGTACGGTATAGTTAAAACTAATTCTATACCAAATTCGGGGTTAGTTTTTATTACCATTGTAATTCAATTATGGCTCCTTCAAAGTCTATAAAAGCATGCCCTTTATCATCACTAATTTTTTCTCCTTCTTCTAAACCAAATTTTGTAAAATCTTTTAATTTACCCTGTTTAGTAAGAGTATTACACATGTCGTCAATAGCAGCACCTACACTTTTTCTGTATTGTTTTATCCCATAATCATCATAAATTAAATAACGTGGTTTGAGTTTTAAAGCATTCGCAGTGTCTTTTAATACAGCAGAATATTCATGAACACAATCTATTAGTACTGCTTCTATATTTTCCCATTTATCATATTTCCAAGGATCCCCATATGAATTCATATGTTCATGGATAACATTAGATTCATTATAGCAATGCCAATTATCATCAGGAGCATTAATATTCATAGCGTATACCTTATTAAATAGTTTTGATAATATTAGAGTAGTTTGGCCCTTATGACATCCTACTTCTAAAACATTAGTATCACGTTTAGGATAAAATTTATCTACTAAAAATTCTTTGAATTTATGAGAAGTAGTTCCATGTGCCTCATATTTATCAGGCATTTCTTTGATTAATTGTTTAATTTTTTCTATTTCCATATTAAATTTGAACTTGTTTGATTACTTGGAATGCTTCAGCGTACATATAATCCGCCTGTATTCCTCTAAATTTTGCTAAAGTGGTTAAATTTTCTTCAACATCAAACCCATGGGATTTATATTTAATAATTTGACTATTATGACATAAGCTAGCTTCAATTTTATCAGTGAATTCTCTTGTAATATTTACGTAGTAATTTATATTCATCTGGTTTTCACTCATTCGAGGAACGGGGATTTGTTCGTAACAAAAAACATTAGGGATATATCGAGCAGCAGCCATAGTTGCTTTAAAAGTAGCTATATGGTCTTGATTAGCATCTCCGGCCCAGTGAGTATAAATAGTATCTATATTATGGGTTTTAATTTCTCTTTCTATGATATTTACGGTTTCAAATGAAAAAGGAATATGTAAATCTTTTAAGGGTGCTCTAGAAACACTATCACAGCCTAAAATATTAATAGCTTCTTCTATCTCTAATTGATGTTGTTGGGCGGTTCTTAAAGTTTTACCGGTAACCCCATCTACAGATTCTCCTGAAGTCATACATAGATAATGGGTTTTATCTCCTTGTTTTTTATGTTTAATTAAAGTACCACCACAACCAAATTCTATATCGTCGGGGTGGGCTCCTATTGCTAAAACTCGTTTCATTTTAAATTATGTTTTTACTGTTTGGGCCTTCATTAAATAACAAATCTATGATAGCCATATAAGGAAGGAAATCATTATATTGTTGGTTATATACAGGATGTTTATATTCCTGCCATATTAAATTAATATTGCGTTGTTTAAAGTTTTCTTCATTTATGTACCGTTTAGAACCAGGACCTGATCCTGATATGTAATTAGTGGCTTTTAATTCGTCTAAAATAAAATCTATTTTACTTCCACCATTTAGGTCAGGAGGACATATATCGGAGGATAACAATATTTTAGTATCAATTTTTAGCTCTTGCAGAAAATATAGTATTAACTTAGTGTTTAGTTCATGTAATGAATTATAATTTGCTTTTATTATATTACATATACTAGGGTAATAATCCGAATAATAGGGTGATTTCTTATAAAAATTTTCTATTAACGAAAGGTGTTTTTTTCTCCAATCATTTTCATAATTAATAGAAATCGTATTAAACGATTTTAATTCACTTTTTCCTATTAATGGAACAGTTAACCAAATATCCCCATTATTAGTTTTAATTTTATTTCGGTGCCCAAAATGTTTTTTTCCTCTAGGAAACTGAACATCATCAAATATAACAAAAACATCACTGAGTTTTACTTTATTAAAAAACCCTAGCCATGGTAAATAGTTAGGTTGATGAATACTTATAGTCATACTAAACTATTAATTGTTTCAGCTACGTAATCTACTTGGTCAAGACCCATTTCAAAATACATAGGTAATGCTAAATGCCTATCCAAAATATTGTTAGCATTTTTATAACTACTATCAGAATTAACATATTGTTTAAAAGCAGGTTGATCATGGCAAGCGGGCCAATATGCGTTTGCTGTTGGTATGTTATAGTCTTCTAATAGTATTTTAGCTAATTTTTCTCTATCTCTCCTAGTAAAGTTTTCAGGCAACATTATAATGTACTGCCACCAAGTCATAACTGTATCTTTATTAATAGGTGGTAAAAATACCTTATCAGTTAGTTTAGATTTATATCTGTCAGCTATTAAATTTCTTTTAGCAACAAACTCTTCTGCTCTTTTTAATTGAGTTAAACCTACTACAGCAGATGTTTCAACCATTCTATAATTTGAGGAAGCATAAGTGCAATTTACCCCATAATCAAGGCCTGGTGTTTCTCCACTATTTCTTACTGATCCATGGTTTCTTAAAATTCTGCACTTTTCGGCAAATTCTTTGTCATTAGTAGTAATTATACCTCCCTCTCCGGATGTTATAATTTTAGTAGCAAATAATGAAAAACACCCAGCTAATCCTAGATTACCTGCTTTAATTCCTTTTATTGAGGCACCTACAGCGTGGGAAGCATCTTCTAATAAAATTAAATCGTTTTCATCACAATACTTTTTAATTTCAAAATAATCAGGTGATATTAAACCCCCCATGTGAACCCACATAATACCAGCTGTATCTTTATCTACATTTTGTTTAATAATATCTAAATCTAAACATTGTGTTTGTGGGTTAATGTCTGTTATAACAGGGATATTATTAGATCTAACTATAGCACTAACACTAGCTACAAACGTTTGAGTAGGTACTAAGAATTTTTTGTTTTCAATTCCTGTAGCCCTTAAAGCAACTTCTAAAGATGTTGCTCCTGAATTAGTAGCTATAGCATATTTAGTTCCTACAAAAGAAGCAAATTGGTTTTCTAATTCAGTTACATGTTTTCCTTGTATAAACATTCCTGTATCTAGGATTTCAGCCCACTGGCTTCTGATCCATTCTTTATCTTCCTCTGGAAAGAAAGGTTTTGCTCTATATAATTTTTTAGTATCCATATTTTTCTTGTTTGTTAATTTCAAACCATTCTATATATTTAGGTAACATACTTTCTAAATCTAAAATATCAGAATGGGTTTGTTTGAATGTAAATTTTTCATTAAGGAAGGGGGAGTCGTCTTTATTTAGTTCAATAGAACCATTATTAGATCCTAAAAATGCTTTAATTCTATTAATTAATTCTATTTGTGTTAATGGTTGGCCATTAGAAACTATAATAGTGCTATATTTAGGTGAAGAAAATAAATTATCTATTATAAGATTAACTACATCACTTACATGAACCAAGTTAATGGGTTCTGTTCCTTCTCCAGAAACACTAATAGGTGAAGATGTTTGGATTTGGTTTATATAATAACCTAATCGTGGGCGGTGACTATTTTCACCTACAACATACACAGGTCTAATAATTTCATATTTTATATTTGTTAGTTTTATTAGATCTTCTACTTCTTTTTTTTCATTAGCATAATCACCAAATGCTTCTATCCCTACTGCTGCACTACTTATAAAAACGTATTTTTTAGGATTGCAGCTTTCTAAAAAGGGTTTAAATAATTCAAATTGTTCAGGTTTAAATAAACACATATCTACAATGTAGTCATAACTCTTAAAATCAACTTTATTTAAGTCATCTAAATTATTTCTATCACCCTTAATAATATTAACTCCTTTAGGCCCGGTTCCTTTTCGGTTAAATACAGTTATATTAAAAGAGGTATCCAATAGAAGCTGCTCTGTTAGAGCAGCTCCCATGAATCTATTTCCACCTAATACTAATATGTTCATATTAATTCTAGTATTTCTTCTGTAGTAAAACGATCAGCATGCTCCGAACTAAAACCATCTTCGGTAATAATTTCATGCATATTTTCTCCAGGTTGAAGACCAATGTATTTAATTTTGAGTGGCTTGTTCTTAGGAAGATATTTTTGGGCCATAGCTTTAAGTAGATTATCTATAGACATGGCTTTCATATCTGTAATGTATGGTTCAAAATCAGAAGCATTATCAAGACAATCAAAAATTAAATTTACTGCTTGGTCTACTGTCCAAAAGAATCTAGTAGCATCTCCATCAGTTACAATTACTTCTTGTCCTTGTTGGAGGAGGTCTTTCCACTTACATAATACTGATCCTGTGGAGTATAATACATTTCCGTATCTAACAATTCTATATTCAGTTTCAGGATTTATGGCCTCAAATTGACCAAATAATCTTTCCATAAGTAATTTAGTGGCTCCATATACACCCGCTACTTTAGCTGCTTTGTCTGTACTAACTCCTAAAATAAATTCGGGTTTAGTATTTAGTGATTCTTCTAAAATATATAACGATCCAAGGGTATTTGATTTAATACATTCCCTTACTTGTTTTTCAGCTATACCAACATGTTTTGAAGCCGCTAAATGAAAAACACCAGTAACACCTTTCATAGCTTGTTTTACTTCAAACCTATCACTTATATCACCTGTTAGTATTTCAATAGAAGGAAATTGTTGTTTAAGTTCAATTAACTTACCTTCATCACGGGCTATAGTTCTTACTTTACCGCCTTGGGATAGTATTTTTTCACATAGTGGTATTCCTAAAAACCCACTCCCACCTGTAACTAAATACAGTTTTCCTTTTTTAATTTTTAAGTTGTTCATATTACTATTTCTTGTAGTGTTTTAAATTCAGGGTTATATTGTAATAAATGGTTAAGTGAGAGCCTAATTTGTTCGTAATTATCTTTATCCCACCTATTATCATTCCAATCCCCCGCTATATGGGATTGAAACATTATTCTTCCATCGTGTAATTTTATATCTGTTTCATGAATACCATCATGTCCAAAAAATGTGCGGCATTTCCATGGGATATTATGGTTATGTTCATAATGAATAGCAGCATATTTAAAATGGTTGCCTAATTCATTTATGGCTGATGGGTGTGCCAACCATCCTGGGTTCCTCCACCCAATAGGTTTATGGTTAACTTTTTCCCATTCATCTAACATTAAACGAATTCTTGTTTGGGCTTTTTCGGGTGTATCTAGTTCTAAAAATTCACATTCACCTATATCATTTCTTTCACATTTATGATAATGGCCATGAGCAGCTAATTCAAAATATGATTTTGATTTTAACCAATCAATCCACTCTTTATGTTCTGATAGAGGGAATTTATAATGGTAGTTAGAGGGGATAAATAATATAAATTTAGCTCCAAATTCCTTATTTAGGGATTCTAGATACTCCATACAAATATCTCCTTCTAACCCCCATCCTTTTTCGGGATGGATGTCATCTATTGCTATTGTTATTTCCATACGTCGTTCCAGGTAAATGATTTATATTGGGGGTTAAATATATTATAACAGTTTTGTTCACACATTTTATTAGCGTTTACATACCATTCATTACTTCTTCTTCTTCTATTCATAGTATCTCCTTCCTCCCCTAACACATAATTTCTTTTAGATGGGTGGTTTCTATTATGGACTAGTAATATATTTTTAATAGCATATTGTGGAATGTTACCTAGTACTTTTTGAGTCATAAGCATAAATGCAGTATCTTCATGTACAAAAAATACGGATTTTGGGATATTTACTCCTGATTTAATTACTTCAGAGGAAATTACCAAACCACAACCGTTAAATTTATGTTGGGGTAATATTTTAACATCTAAATCTGTTGTCTTAGAATTGATTCGGTTCATTTCTTCCTTAGACATTGTATATCTTAGACTCCACCAATGATCTGGTTTAAAGTCTTCGGGTTCAGAATAAAATGGTTTATTTGTAAAATCTGGGTGTTCTAATACTTTCCAACTATCATCCCACATCTTACAAGTACCAAAGAATGCTAAATATTTAGGGTTATTATTTTGGAGAGATATCTGGTGTAAATTATCTAATACAGTAAATGTTTGTTTAGGTATTAAAGCATCTGATTCTCCCCACATTAATACATCTGCCTTATTACAATATCTAGAGTTAAATTTTCTTCTGTAATCAGCTATAGTAACTAATTCTCGAGTAAATTTAGTTTTAAAACGAATATCTAATAATTCGTTTCCTATTGTGGCTTCACACAATTTTAATTGTTCCTGACTAGTGCATTTTTCTAAATCTTGATTTAAACATACTATAAAATCTACTAGTACTTCACCATCATAGTCTTCAAGTGCGTCTTTTAAAGAATCTATGTATTCTTTAATTATATCAGCTTCATACCATTGGATTAAACATCCTATTGCAAATTTAGTTTTCATTTAGGTGTTTTTTATAAAGTTAATGATAGTATCTGCGGCCTCCACGCAATTTCCAACTTTTCCACTAAATAAGATAAAATCATTATCTTGTTGTTTTACTATTGTAGGCCTTTCGTCAGTATTATCTTTATTAGGTAAAACTGTTCTTACAGTATACATAGAACCTATATGTTTAGCTTTTTCTATATTAGGAAAATATTTTTTAGCCGACTCTATAAATCTACTAACATTAGTATATTTTGGGTTTTTTATAATTCCTTTATTTAAGTACTTTTTATATACTCTAGGGATTTCAGGTTTATCCCCAATATTTCTTATATGAATAGCATGTACTACATTACCCCCTAAATGGTAATCTGTGTTTAATAATGGATCAAAACACATAAATGGACCATCCATTATTACTATGCTTTTATTCTTATATTCAATGGGTAGTTTAAATACAGGCTTTTCACATAATTCAAACTGATATGATTGGGGTTTACTGTTAAACTGATTTAATGTAGAATAAGTTGAATAAATTCTATGTTTATAGGAAGTTAAATCCTTTAAAGTAGCCTTTTTATTTAAAAATAAATTAATCCCATTACCTTTTATTCTTTTATAAGAAATTTTTTTGATAAGGGCAGGATCATATAATTTTTCATTTACTTTTACTGTTAGGTCGCAATTTGGGAGGTTATCAGTTATTTCCCATTCTAGTTGAGTTTTATCTAAAACTTTTAAATATTGCTCAGGACTAGTTAAGCTGTCTTCTTTTGCTATTGCGTAATAATGAGTTATATCTTGTTGAGATATAGATTGATTATAGTATTTTATAAAAGTAGATTCATTATTCTTACATGAATTTATAGTATCTAAACTTCTAGGGTAATGATATCCTCTATGAACCCTATATTGATTAATACCGGATGCTGCTTGCATTATATCCGAATTTTTTTCGAATAAATCTACTTCAAACCCATTAGCCTTAAGTTTTGTAGCAGCAGTAATTCCATATATTCCCGCTCCAACTACTGCTATTTTACCATATAATGCTTGTTTAGCATATTCACTGATTTTAGTGGCAAATATGCTTCTTTTATGGTTATCTGAAAAATCAGAATCTGGGGTAAAAACATATTTAAGCATTTTTTCTAAAGCATCCCCCGGGTATTGGAAACTAATATTATGGGTTTTTTGTTTATACCATTCAAAATCATATTCAAATGAATATGAATTCCCATTACTAAAAACTAAATCGAATGACTTTTGGTTAGCTTTATTCTTAGTAACTTGAATTTCAAAAGGAGTATTAAATAAATCTTTATTATATAATAAATAAAAGTGATGATACGCTATTCTATCTATTATATTTCCTGAACTACCTCCCCATTTTTTATAGATAAATTTATTTTCAATTACAGGATCTCCATATAGATAAACATCATCTATATATAATTTAACAGAATTTTGTTTTGATAATTCAATTAACTCGTTTAATGAATTTAAACAAAGAGTACAAGGTTTTTCACAAAAAACATTAATATTATTTTCTAAAAAATATTTTACTTGCTCATAATGAAATTCATTAGGGGAAGCTATTATAACCCAATCTACGCTACTTTGAGACCACCACTTATCCTGGGAACCACAAACCCATTCTATAGAAACGTTTTCTAAAGAATTCAGTTTATTTAAAATTTTTTCCCCAAATTTACCTTTACCTATCTGTCCTACCTTAACCATATAAATAGTTATATGTTTTTTCCATCCAATAAGGAACAGAAACGTCTTTATTAGGAATACCATTAAAATGCATTACATGTCCCGCTTTAGTATGTTGCATGTTTTCATTTAAGATTTCTTTAGAGTACATACAACTCATATTAAATGAATAGGGTAGTGCTTTAGTATCTATATTTTCTTTTCTGAGTAAAAAGTTTAGTGGGGTTTGGTCTGTCCCCACACCATAAGCTTTTTGGCATTCTATAATAGTATTTGAATTTTCTGTATAGAAGGTTCTCATTTTATCAAAAAATTCTCTATGTGTTCTATTAACTATCTGAAAACCACTGTTAAAATAAGTAAAACAATCAAATATAGGCTCTTCACTAAATAGGTGGTGGTGGTAGTTTTCTATAGATCTACAAATCCAACTAAAATCCGCATCATCCTGTACTAAACAGTATTTGTGATCTGTTAGAGTGAAAATATCAGGTGCATCGGGGTGTATTATAGTATCTGCATCTACTATTAGTATTTGGTCATAGTCGATTTGGTTAGAATCAAGTATGTCGAATAAAAAGTACCTTTGCCATATTACCCCCATATATTCGGGATCAACCACGGGGGCATCCATGATTAATAATTCATGGTTGTATTTATTACAAAAATGTTTCCAACTATTTATAGAGTACTGATACTCTTTTTTAGTTTTGCCATCTTTTTTAATATCAATTATAAAAACAATATTTTTACTCATAATGATCTTGTATTGATTCCCAAGTTTGTTTCATGATTTGGGTTCTATTTTCTATAGGAAACCCTGTAAAGTGCCATATATAAGCATATTTCATAAAAAATGGGGTAGGATTTGTTTTGAGTTGCCAATTATGGTCGAACATGTTTTTTTTATGGATAGAAAATAAATTCCATTGGGGACTTAAATGTTTAATAGGAGTATTAGTTTTATTAAGTTCAAAATTAAGTAAGGTTTGAACTTTACCTACCCCCTTAATCTCATCTAATTTATTAGAATTAGAAGTATATAATTCTTTTAGATTATCAAATATATACTTATGATTTTTAGTAAAGAAAGTTACACCACTATTAATATAATGGTCTAAATTAAGTTTAGTATCCGGGTAAAATTCAGAATATTTTTCTATAGAATTTAAGATCCATCTTAATGAACTCCGATCTATAACCCCACAAAACTCATCATCATAAAGGTCAAAAGGGTTAGGAGCATTCCATTTAACCATAGTATCTGAGTCTACATAACCTATTTTATCATATTTATCTCCTACTAAATCAAATATTAGATCTTTATTCCAAACAGGGTATTTATACCTTTTATCATGAGTATCAATAACCTTAAAATCTATATTATTTTTAGAACACCATTTTCCCCAACTAAGTTTAGCATACTCACTATAGTCTGAGTTTTTAAATTGAGATGTATCATGGTTAATAGCAACCATGTAAATTAAATTTTTACTCATATTGTACTATATAACTTATTTTGGGTTTCTTGCCTCTGAATAGATTTAGGGTGAATTAAACAAAATTCTTCATTAGCAGGCAATTGGGTTTGACTGCTATGGCCATGTAACACTTCATGTACTTTACTCACCCACTGAATTTTAGGTGAATTTTGTAATACGCGACATTGGTAATCAGGGAAATTGATTCTACCATGAGAATCCTTTACCCATCCCCATTTTTGGATATGTTCATTGGTTATGCCATCTACAGTATTAATTCGGGGGACCCAAAATACTTCAGTATTAGGATTTTCCTTGAGGAAATATGGTAACGTTTGAACTAAATATTCATCAGGCACTTCGTCGGCATCAATTTGAAAAACCCATTCCCCACTACAATTATTTTTTAAGTGGTTTTTAAAACTCGCAAAATCACGGTTTAAAGGAAATTCAATAATATGAATCTGGTTTTTATATTTATTTAACACTTCATAAACATTACCTGTAGTATTACCTTGGTCACATTGGACTACAATTTCATCTTCTTCCCTTTTATATTTAAGAAGATGTTCAAGTAATCTATCTATTTCTTCATATTCGTTATGTACTGGTATTGCGTAACTTATTTTCATGATTCAAACATTCCTATTTCTTCAGCGGCATCCATAAAACATAGTTTATCATATCGCTTTATATTTTTAATATCCATCCTAAATTTATAAAATTCACCTGGATTATGTGGGTCGGGGTATTTTTCTTGTTCTTCTTCGGTTACTGGGATAGCTTTAACTGCTGCCCAATACCAATCTTTAACTCGTTTATTCCACTCAGGAAATACCATCCCATTTTCCTGTAAGTTAATAACTTTAGGGTACCAAGCCAAATTATCATGAACTTGTTTTAAATCCTTAATAATTTCAGCTGTTTGATCATAGTTATCTTTTTCAAAATCACTACCGTCTTCCATTAAACTGTTAGTAGTCATACCACAAGTCCAACACAGATATACATCACTACCATCTTTAGCAGTAGTTTTAGAACAGGCATCTGACCCACAACAAGGACATTCTATTAAATCTGTGTTCATGCTTCTACTTTTTGTAACTTAGGTAAGTTAATTTTAGGCATTTCCTTAGGTGTTGATTTTTTTAATTTAGGTAGTTGTAATGGAACATCTACAGATACATTCACCTTATCTAAATAGTCTTTAAGGGTTTTAGTCATTTCATTCTGGCTAAAATTTTCTTTAAGCCACTTAGTTTGTTTGCGACTATTTTCAATATACTTTTTATATTTTTTATAAACATCTTTCATTGCTTTAGAAGCAACTTCTGTATTAATGTTAAACCAATTGGCTTCTTTAATTAACCACTTATTAGCAGCCGATGCATGTATTGGTTTTAATTCACCACCAATAAGCACATTATACTCAGGACGTATAAAATCGATATGGCCACTCCAATTAGTAGTGATAACAGGTTTACCCGTAATAGCTTGCTCAAGTAGGGGACGGCCAAATCCTTCTCCTTTAGTAAATGAAACAAATGCTTTAATTTTTGGATCATTGTTAATTTTATTTAATTCTTCGTTAGTAAATTCACCGTGTAAAATATAGATATTAGGTAAATCACTTTTATGATTAAACTTGTTTCTTATTCTACGAATATCCTTAAGGATTTCTTCTTTATCTAATAAACTATAATCTACTTTGTTAGTTTTTAAAAGTAATGCTGGTTTAGGTCCTCTTCCCTTAAATGTTTCAAGGAAAGTTTTAATCATAGTAGCAACATTTTTTCTATCCTCACCAAAGCTACCTGGTAACCAATGACCAGTAAATAGGAAACAGAAACTTTCGTCTATATTATTAAGTAAATCAGATTTACCTGGTTTTTTAAAATATACCCCAGTATCAAGGCCTTCAAACAGAACTTCAATAGGCTTTTCTAATTTAACAACCCCATTAATGTTACCTTGTGGGTCTTTTTGTTCAAATTGGACTTGTCTAAATGTATCTTTAGTAAATTGTGAAGATACAAGATTTAAATCCATATTATTCATACCTTGAATAAAATCCGGGGGAGGAACTGTAGATTCAATACCCGCTGTAACTCCTATGTTATATTTTCCCACACGTTGGAATTCACTAGGGATAGTAATTTGCATCCAAATATCTGGTTTAGATGTTATTTGGCCCTGGATAAAATGGGTTTTTAATGGGTCCTCCTTATCTAAAAATCCCCAAGGGGTATTTCCCCATTTTTGAGGTAGGATTTTAATATTCCACTCATCACTTTTTGCTTCTATAAGTGAGCGGACAAAATCGCGCGAACGGTGTCCATATCCGCTAAATGTATCTATTGGACAACTAACTACACAAACTGGTTTCATATTAAGATTTCTTTTAATTTTTGTTTAAATTCAGGGGTATATTGAACTGGGTTTGAATTATATGTGGTATACCCTTCCCCAACTTTTTCTACAGTATATTTTTTTACAGGTTCCCAATTTTCAAAAAGGATATCAATACTATCTATGAAATTTTGGCCCATACCTTTAGCTGTCATTCTTGCCTCATCTGAGAGTAACCATTCCCTACCTTTAAGACCTCTACGAGCGATTTCTTCTCTACCTAGATTATAACATTTTAAAAGTGCTAAACCAGCATCTTCAATGTCTACTTGTGTAGCATAGATATAAGGGGTTTGTGGTGAACCCTTTAAAGAACGCGTTTTAGCCCACATTGGAATAGCCCATTCACCGTGTTTTTTATATTGACCATTGCTGTTTGTGGGGAAATTAGTTGTAAAGTTAATCCAATCGCCCTTTTCATCTTCAAAACGCATTTGATCTTGCATACCACCTTGAACAGGTGCGATTGCCATATTACCCGCCATAATACCTTCTGTAAGTGATAATCCCCAACCTTCATTGTCAGTCATCATAAATTGGGCATCTGCTAGATTATAATAATAATTTAATTGCTTTTCATCGCATTTACCATAAGTAAATTTGACTTTAGCTCTTTCTGGGTCACAAGTTGCTTCAATTACTGCTGGAATATCAGTACCATTCCCATCTACTGGATCAGTATGCATAATAAGTAAGCAACGCTTAGCTTGTTCATCCGTTAATTGATCAGTAAATATTCTCCATGCTGTAACTACATCACCCGGGTTTTTACGGCGAATATTTCTATTGTTCCAAAATGCTACAAAATCATATTCTTCATTTTCAAAGAATTTATCTTTAAATACCTCAAACTCAAAATCATTAGTAATAGGGAAAAATTTATTTTCATCTATACCATGGGGGGTGTACTGTATTTGCCAATCTTCTTTAGGAAAATCTCTAAGTACGTTTTTAACTAAGTTTTTAGTTTGTTTTGAAATACAAAGAAGAAGATCATCTGAACGATAAAAATCTCTGTTCCACATTGGGTATGGTAAATCATCCCAAATAGTATAGAATATCATTGGGATTTTAGTTCTAATTTCCTTTTCCATTCTATAGAGCCAAGTCCAATAACGCGGATCTGTGAAATGTAAGATAGCATCTGGTTTTTCTTGATCCATTAGCTGTCTAAGGATTTGGTCGTTACCATAACCATCAAACGGAATAACTTTAACATCAGAATCAGAAATACCTGTGATTGAGTTTATTTGTTCACTAAGATCAAATGCTTTTCCAGCTTCTGGATGTTTAATTGCTGCCCCTAAATTCACCCAATTAAAGTGGTGAGCAGTGTTAATAACAAATTCTTTTGCCATTGTTCCGATTCCACTATGGAGTCGAATGTCGTCACAGAGAAGTAGAATTTTCTTTCTATCCTCTTTTGGGATATAACTTTTTTTCATTAAATAAAACCTTTTTTATAATTTATAATCCACTGCCACTGACAGTCATATCAGTGTGTGTATGTAATTGTTTTGCAAAATCCTCGTTTGTTAAATAAAGATGTATACTTCTATTTACTAGTTTTTGAAGATTAAATTTATTTCTAATTGAAGAAATCTTAAAATCTTCAAATAATTTTTCCTCTAATTTTACGGACGTTAACTTAAGTGCCATGTTGTATATGTTTAAATGCGCATATACATATATGGGTTAATCAAAAAACTCGCTAACATCAGGAAGATTTTTTCCTGCTCTTTTAGAATGTTTTATAGCATTACTAAGTATTCCTTGTATTTCTTTAGGTAGTTTTTTAGTTACCACTTTAGGTTCATCAAACAAATAATCTAATGGGTCATCACCTACCTGCTTTACCATATCGTTTAAAACCATATCCATAGCATGTTCTTCGTCCCATTCTTCTTCTACTTGTTCTCCGTATACGTTTTCTTTAGTTTTTTTTTGTAATTGTTCAAATGCAAAGTTTGCTGCAATGACAAGTGCGATAGCAAGGGGGTCGAATACAAAGATTATAGTTAATAGAAGTACATTGATAATCTGGTCCATTGGTTTACCTGTTAAACCAGATAAATATTTAAGTGGACCAAGTTCGCCTGCTATATTGTTATTACTAGTTACCTCAACTATTTCAGTTTCATATTCAAATAATTTTTGATTTAAATCATCTACCCTAGTGTTAATTTCAGTTTGTCGTTCAATAGCTTGGTCGAGTTGTTTTTCTAAAGCCCTCCTTGTTGATGAAGATGTTGTAGTTAGTACGTTGCCTAATGTGTCAGTATACTGTATTACATTGTTAGATAAGCCAGACCTCAGGTCGCTCACGGCCTCGTTAATAGAGGATTTTTCATCGCTGTATATCGCAAGTTGTTCTTTTACGTTATCTCGTTTAGTTTCAATAAGGGCGATTTGAGCATCTACGTTACCTGCTAAAGCTGCGGTTTCCTGGTAGGCAGCAGATAGAAAACCATAGATACCCATTGAGGTTATTAAGATTAGAACCAAGCATGCTACCGAAAGGTAATATTTTAATAATCGGGGGAGGTTTTCTCTATATTGGTAGAGTAACGATGCTATTACTAGTTTAGCCACTTCAAGCGAAGCAGCCATTACTATAACAGCAAATGCTGCTCCAGCAAACAGCTTGCTTAAACCACTCACAGAGTAGAAAGCAGCTGATGCTGAAACAGAAAGGGCGGATAGGGCTATTATGAAAGGAAATAGCTTATTTTGGATGGTTTTTATCACAGAGTTCAGGTTTATCTTTAAAAGGACACCACCTACAGTTTTTATCTGATGGGTTTTTAGTGTATTCCTTCATCTGATACGTATCGTCCTTAAAACAATCGTCAATAAATTCATGAAG
>Ga0181388_1000260_pt1 | contig 18164 bp, 23 predicted proteins | sample 11SPOviralmetaG_FD_130120 | JGI IMG/M metagenome (GOLD analysis project Ga0181388, IMG submission 130120) | Marine viral communities from the oligotrophic San Pedro Time Series (SPOT) site, San Pedro Channel, CA, USA - 11 SPOT_SRF_2010-05-17 | ecosystem: Environmental > Aquatic > Marine > Strait...
AATGCAGAATTATTTACAATAATATTGGAATTATTTACTATAATTTTACATGTTTCTTTTGCACGTTTTAAGTTACTAGTAAATGCCTTATTAATATATTCTATATTTCTTTGAAGTATTGATTTAGTTTTTTCTGCTTCTTGTATACCATTATCACATAATTCCACATCAACAAGTCCAGTAAATTTATTCTCTCTATTCCAAACACTTTGTCCGTGTCTAACTAATATTAAATTACTAATCATTATATAATTTAATATTATATTAAAAATAAATTGCCATGAAATTTCCTTTATTACTATACTTACATTTTTCATAAAAGCCAACATTTTCTTCAGAACAATCTAATATACATTTATAACAAGTCAATATATTGGATACATTTGTTAAATATTTTATTATTTCCTTTCCTAAACCATACCCTCTAAATTTATCACTAACCACTATATCTTCTATATGTCCGACATTTCCAAAATTATGAATATATTTTTGTTCTATTAATAATGTACCACTACCTACTATTATATCATCTGTCAATGATTTTAAAACAAATATCATATGATTTTCATTTAAACATTTTAATAATTGTTTACATGAATTTCTCTCTGTTTCTATGTCTATATCTACAGATGTTAATTGAGATAACAGTTCAATGTATTCCATTGTTAAATCATCTTCTCTAATATGAGATATTGAAAAATACTGATCTTTTACCATAAATTTATATTCGCTATAATCTAATAATAGTTTCCATAATATTTTTTTCATTACACATTTTGTAGACATTTTATCTTTAGATTCGGTATATATTCTTACTACATTCTCTGTACCAGATGGTCTTACAAAACAACGTGCATCATTATCCTTATATTCATAACATACATTATTAATAAAATTTTGCATTTCTAATGGTGCTGTTAATGTTAATTGATCTTTTGTTGTTTCAAAAATGTCTTTATTTTGAATATTTAATTTTAATAATAAACTATCATTATTTTTATATAAATTATACCATTGTTCTGCTGTCATTTTTAATTCTTGTAACATATATAATACAGCAAATACACCCATTATTCCATCACCTACACATGGATGAAAAAAACGCTTAAATAATTTTAATTGAAGAAATCTTTGTTCTATATCATTGTTAAATATAACATTACCATGTCCGTTTTGTTCGAAATATATTCCTATATCATACTTTATAGCTTCCGCATGTTGATGTTTTGTTCCTGTTGCAGTACAAACTGTTTTCATATGAGGAATTTTTGATTTCACATAATCTAAACACGCTTTATTAGTGTAACCTGTATGTATAAAACCAATACTAATATCTTTGCGATTTTGTAATAAAACATTTAAATAACAAACAACTAATGCTGATATATTATCACCATTCAATAAACAGAATTTATTATTAATCTTTTTGTAAAATACAATTCTATCTGCATCACCATCTAATGACGCGCACAATTCATTAGTTTCTTCAAATGGAAATTTTTGATAAGAACAAACATAATCTGAACTACATTCATTATTCAATAAAGAATGTTTTCTCCATTCTGTATTTTTTATATTAATATCATCGCACCATATTTTTTCCATTACAACTGAACCTACACCATTAGCACAATCTAATATACAAGGTATATCATGTATATATGATTCTAATTTTTGCAAACATGATGTATACATAAGTTCTTTTTGATTCATTACAAAATGAAATTGTGGTGTAGTTACATACCCATAATTTACTATACTTATATTATTATTAATCTCTCTACATCCATTTTTTATTCTATCACATATTGTAGGACTACTTTCTCTGGAATCATATCCAATAAATATTGATACTTTTTTATTTATTAGAACTTCAATAATATCTTGATTTGAATTTACATAATTTTCAATAAATGTTTCATCGTCATGAGATATCATATGACCTTCATAATTTAATATTTTCACACCATTATCCTCAAAATGGTTATGTGACGCAGTAATCATTATACCATAATTTTTCTTGTTTTTAAGTGATAATATACTTACAGCATTACCTATTTTTGACGCGATTTCTAAAATATGTTTATTATGAAATCGAAAACCTGAAGTCCCATATTTATAATACATATTATAATTCAACATTTATAATTTCAGTTATTTTTTTATTTATATTTAATGGCTTGTTTTTTAAACAACCCGGGCATTTATGAGATATATTTTCTAACGCGAATTTTGAAAACCAACATTTTTTACATATACGATGGGCGTTAAAACCATTTTCATTTAAACATTGTGATGGTATTAGTGCTTTAATTATTGAAATAAATTTTCCACATAAAACACAATTACATTTCATATTTTAATATATAATATTAAAATATGAAATTCTATTTTTAAATAATATTAATAAATATTAATGAATAAATCAACTATTATTGTAATAGGATTAGGATGGTCTTCAGTTGGATTTATTACTAATATTGATACAAATAAGTACAATGTAGAAGTATATAGCCCTGATAACAAATTTGTTTATACACCATTATTGGCTCAAAACATTAAACATAATAAAGTACTAACATTAGATGGAAGTGATATTAATAATAGAATCAAATATAAAAATAGAGAGATTAAAAATATAGAGTTTAATAATAACAAAATTGTTTCAAATAATAATGAAAAAAATGAATATAATTATTTAATTTTATCTCATGGCGCATCTACAAATACATTTAATATTAAGGGGGTAGAAGATTTTTGTTATTTTTTAAAAAATAGTAATGATGCTGATATAATTAAAACACATTTGAAAACATTAAACAATAATGCTAATATAGCTGTTATTGGATGCGGATTAACAGGTTCAGAAGTTATAGGAACATTGTTAGATTATAATAAATTTAATATTCATGCTATAGATGCTTTATCTAGACCTATTAATATGTTTAGTGAAAAACTTTCTAATATGGCAATTAATTTGTGGAAAGAAAATAATATAAATATTTATATGAATCAACCTGTTTCATCTATTGATAAACAACAAATTAATTTCAAAGAAAATCCTTCAATAAAATATGATTTAGCTATTTGGTGCGGAGGTATTAAAAAATCTCCTTTAACAGAAACTATATTAAATATACTTAATATAGAAAATAAAAAAGGTATTCCTGTGAACGAATATTTTAGAGTTAACACATGTAATAATGTATGGGCTATAGGAGATTGTGCAGATTATGGATTGCCTCCTACAGCACAAGTTGGATATCAAGAAGGGAAATATTTAGCTCATCATTTTAATAATAATTTTAAATCTAATAAATTTAAATTCAATAATAAAGGACAAATAGGATATATCGGATTAAATAAAAGTGTTTGCCAATTGCCATATTTTTCATCCGGAGGAAATTTAGTTTATTATTTAAATACATTTATACATTTGTATAATACGGTTAATATGAAACAAAAAATAAATTTTTTTAAAAATTAATAAAATATATTTATAACATATAATGAGTGATAGTGAATATAAATTTTCTAATGAACGTGAATTTTTAATGTATTATCATACAACAATTCGTAATGTAGGTCTTTATACATCTGTAGCATTAGCTGCTCTTGTAGGAAGTAGAGCATTTCTAAAGAAAGAGAATAAAAAGATATATGGAATGTTAATATTATTATTATCATTTTCCTTTATTTTAATGGCTTTGCAAATGGCTTATTTATTAAATAATGATATTAATTTAGCTGTATCACAATTAAATAGTGAAGATTTAGAGTCATGGACTTTAATACCACGTGTTGTATTTTTTGTTAATATTGGTTTAACACTTGTTATTTTAGGTTTATTAACTTCAAATATTAAAATGTAAACATACAATATGTATGCAATATATAGTACACCTTATTTAGATAAACTAAATAAATGTTATTATGATATTTTAATAATTGAACCTAGACCTATTGGTAAATTAACAAATATGTGTAAACAAATTATTATTCCAAATTTGACAGGAACAACCGATTGTAGTAATTGTCCTACGATTAATAAATGTATATATGCGTTTATTAGTATAAATGATAATAGCAAATTAATGCAACCTAATGAAATTCCTAATTTATTTAATAAATTAATCGAAGAAGGATTTAATATTAATACTGATTTAACCAAAATGTTAATGCAAACAAATATACGTCAAAATGATAAAAAATTACTTTGCTATATTTCATAATAATTTAAATTAATTAATATTATTTAATTTAAATTACAGACATGTAGTTTTAAATAACATTCCTATTACTAAATAAGGATCACAATTTGAACTAGGTCTTCTATCCTCAAAATATCCTTTTCCATTTTTATAATTTTCATTTCCAATACGTACTGATGCTCCACGATTAGCAATACCATGAGAAAATTTATCATATGATGCAGTTTCGTGTTTTCCTGTCATACGTAATTCATTATCACTACCATATACTGCCATATGTTCTGAATGTTTATGTGATAATTTTTCTACTGCTTCTTCAATATATTCTAATCCTGTTTTATCATAAGTTCCTTCACGCATATTTTTTGTACTATAATTTGCATGACAACCTGAACCATTCCAATCTCCTAAAACAGGTTTTGGATGAATTGAAACAGTAAGTCCGTGTTTTTCAGCTACTTTTTCTAATAAATAACGTGCCATCCATAAATGATCTCCTTCTTCAATACCAACACATGGACCTATTTGAAATTCCCATTGTCCTGGTGCAACTTCTGCATTTATTCCTGATATTTTAATTCCAGCTTCAATACATGCCATCATATGATCTTCTGCTATTTTTCTTCCGAATGCATTTTCAGCACCTACACTACAATAATATTGACCTTGGGGTTCAGGTAATCCAGTTAATGGAAATCCTAAAGGTTTTTTTGTAGCAGGATTAATTAAAAAATATTCTTGTTCTAATCCAAACCATGGTTCTTGTTCTGGAGCGCTATTAAATAAATCATTCGCCCATTTTCTATGACTATTGTTAAGTGGTTCTCCTGTAGGTTTATATGTATCACACATTACTAAATGACCTGGTAAAAAAGGGTGATTAAATAAAGCACCCGGTTTTATTATTACTTCAGAATCACTACCATCCGCTTGTGCTGTTGAACTTCCATCATAATTCCAACTTGAAACATCTTCTATAGAATTTGGAGATGTATTTACGACTTTTGTTTTGCTACGCAATTCTCCATTTCCGCCAATCCAAACATATTCGATTACTGACATATTAGTATATATATATATTTCTTTATATGCAAATATAATCATTCATGTAGATGACAATAATCAAATGATGTTTTGTTTTTACAATTTTTATTTTGTTTTGTTTTTGCTTTACATGTATAACATTTTTTATATTCATAACAACCATTTGTTAATTTTTTTTTATTTTTTTTCCACATTTTACTTGCATAATCAAAATCAATAGTTACTTCCATTTTAGTTTTTAATATTAATAATAATGAATTTTTATTAATCAATTTTATTTTATGTAAAATTGATTAATAAAAATTCATTATTATTAATATTAAAAAATGGATAATAATTTAGATTTAACAAATGAATATATAGAAACCTTGAATGATAAGGAAAAACAAGCACTAGAAATAGCAAAAAAAAATTTAAATTCATCTTTTGATATTGAAAAAAGTATAGGTTATTTGAAATGGATTGAAAAAAAAAATGTTTCTAATAAATAATGAAAATATCTGATTTATTAAAAGACGAACCTCATAATGTCAAACAATCTATTATAGCTCAAGAAAAATGGAGACAAAAACAGATATATATATACTATATATCAGGTAGACCTTTGTTTAGTAAAAATAATTTAAAGTTGAAAACGAACCTTTTTACTTTTCGTTAAACCAGTTTTTTTTAAACTAGATTTTAATTTTTGTGTTCCTCCTCTTTTAGGAGACCTTCCCGAACGGTTAAATAAACCTTTTTTTGTATTTTTAATATTATCTTTAGTCGCTTGAGCTTTATTTGTAATATTTGTACTAGCATTTGTAGCATTATTTACAGCATTATTTGCAGCATTTGTAGAATTATTTACAGCATTTGTAGCATTATTTGCAGCATTTGTGGCTTTATTTGTAACATTTTCAACAGCATTTGTAGCTACATTTGTAGCATTATTTGTAGCAGCTCTAGCATTGGTTTTAATATTTTTAGCATTATTTACAATGTTTTTAGCATTATTTACAGAATTAGTTAATCCAGAACTAATATTTGCAACTGAATTTACAATATTATTATCGGCTGCAGATGTTAATATAGCATTAGAAGCAATATCACCTGCATCTTTAATAGTATTGCCTATTTTTGATTCAGCTTGTTTTAAAAATGCATTAATATCTATATTATTTATTTTTTCTTTTATTGCATTTATTTCATCTATATTATCTTCTAATTTTTTTAATTTTGGATTTAATTTTTGTTTAATACGGGTTAATGCAGTATCTCCTTGTTCTGTAACTGTTTTAGCATTTTTTGCTAATACTTTTCCAACACCACTAACAGCAATACCTATTGCTAGTGCAGAATCTAATATAATATACGCGTCACCTATTCCTGGTATAATTTTCACTGCATTTTTTGCAAATTTTGAAGCTTGACGCATTGCAACATTTACTCCTTCAACAGTACTCGTAACAGTATCATTAAATGTTTTTAATAAAGGTTCTCTTGCAGCTTCAGAACCATCCATTACCATTATTGCTAAAGAAGCAAACATTTTTTTTATTAATTTTTTTGATTTTTCATCATTAGCTAAATATTGCATTAAAACTAATTTTTCTTCTAATTTATTTAACACTTCGTCTTTATTTTCCATTGTTATTCCATCTTTTAAACCTAACATGGCTGTTGAAACAATATCTAATACTCTATTCAAACCAACAGCACCACTTGTTAATGCAAAATGTATTGCTGCATTTGTAATATTTGTTGCGGCATCACGACTTGCATCTACCACTTTTACAGATTTTTTATCGAAACAATCCTTATCTATTAAATTAAATATACCATTACATTTTAATGGTTTTCCTGTTTTAGGATCTAATTGTTCTTGTCCTGCTGTTTGATTAGGTGCGTTCCATTTTGTAAATAATTCACCCTTTTCTAATTTATCTATACCTTCATCCCATTTTTTTTCTAGTTTGCTTGTTAAATTATTGGAAACTGCTAATATTTTCTCAGGAATATATTGATTTAATCCACATTTTGGTTTTGGAAAACCACGTTTATCAGTTCTATAGGAATAATTTTTTTTTAATGGCTCTTTTTCTATTGTTGAAGTATTAGATGGTTCTACTTTAGTTGTTATATTAGATGGATTATTTGAAGATATACTAGGTTCAACAATAGGTTCAACTGAAGGCTGAACTATAGGTTCAGCAGTAGGTTGTCTTGGTGGTTCAGATTTTATATATTTAGATTGAAACATATTATAATATAATCAGTTTTTATTTTATTTCATTTTTTAATGAATTAAATTCTTTATATGAAACTATATTTATTTTTTTTTTTTATTAACGTCATTTTTTGTAAATGCAAATGCTGTTAATTTTCCTAGATGCTTATATTTATTGATATTAGATTTAATTTTTCTCCTTTTAATATTTTTAGTTTTCTTAAATTTACCATATACATCTGGTAAATCTATTATTTTATTACTATCATCTTCACTATCACTATCATCAAATAAATGATAAATATATTTACATTTAAACTGTATCACATATTTTTTTGATACAGTTTCCAATATTGTATTAGGAACAACTTTATCGCAAAAATACAAAAAAGATTTATTTTCAATATCATAACACATTATAATTATACCATAATCTGTATTTTCTAAAACATAATTATTTTTATTTATATCATTTTTAATAATATCATTTAATTCTATATATTTTATGTCATATTTTTCATTATATGGAATATTTACTTTACCACTTTGCTTTGGTTCTTTTTCTAATTCCATACAATCGCATATTTTTAGTATATTACCCATATAATTATTAATTATTTAATTTTTAATTCATTTAAACGAAAGTTAAATAAATCGTTTACTTCCTCTTGTAAATCTACAACTTTAATACGCTGGAAATCCTTATTTTTATTCTCAGGATGTAAACATACTAAATATAAACCAACAACTTTCTTATCATAGTTTGCTTCTAATATCGCCTTATATGTATTTAACTGAAGACAATAATGCCAATAATTAGTATCAGGAATATGAGATATTATTTCAATATTCGAACATTTATTCCAATTATTCGTTTTAACTATTTCACGCGAACGTTTCCAATCATAAATAAGTAATTCTCCTTTTTCATTTTCAAAAACCATATCAATAGAGCCAGCTAATTTAAGGTCTTCATGAAATACCGTCCATTCAGTACGATATGGTTTCAATTCTGGAAAAGCTTTTGTAAAATTTTTAAAATATTGATACTCAATTGAATCATTTTCATTCGGACATTCATTATAGTAACATTCAATATCGTAATGCATCTTTGTACCTGCTTGTGCTGCTTCATCACGATTCTTATCCCACATTGCTTTAATTTCTTCGTCTGTTTTTCCAAAATATTTATGACCTAATTGCCAGTTTTTAGATCTTTTCATATTTGCAATAATTTTATCAGCATCAAACACTTCAAATAATTTATGATTAAATGTAGTTACAGATGTATAATTACTATCACCATCAATAGTGTATACATGAGTAGGTTCATCAAACAAAATTCTTTCATCACGTGGATGAGGATTTTTTTCTTTTAAATAAGTAGGTGGCTCCATATTAATAATTAATAATAATTTATTAATTATTAATAGTCAATTTTACATTTTAAATATCATTTTCGAACGATTTTCAAAACCATTCACTTTACTTCGCTTACTCAAAAATTCAAAATATTTTTTTGATAAAATATACCTCTTATAAACATTTTTTGCATTTTTATATTTCGTTTTTTTATATTTATTTAACACTTCTAATCTTACTTTCATTATCATTCCTACTTGCCAAATGCGCTTATGTGAATATTTTTTATTTTTATATAATGATTCTAAATATTTAATTGTATTTTTAACATCTGTAACTGTGGAATATTTTATAGGTATTGTATCACTAGGATCTTTATCTATATACACATCAAACGATTTCTTTGGATCATTTGGATTAAATAAAAAAGATTTTTTTCCACCATGTATTTTTCTTGTTTTACAATATTTATAAGGCGCACAAGATGATCTCATGGTAAAACCATTAACTGGACCAGTTATACACCTTTTTTTTGTAAAACGTCTGGGTAAATTAAATATTTTATTATCTTTTTTTCGTATACATTTTCTGGTTTTATTATTACTGTTACAACAATCCATTATATATTATATTTTTTTTTTTTTTATTAAAACAATTTCAGAACACGTACCGCAATGATCTTCATTAGAATAATCTACCCATAGTCCTACATTCTTATTAATTTTCCACCTACCTAAATGTGTTTGTGTTTTATCTTTTTTTAATGAATTGTAAATTATTTTTCCAATAGTTGTTATTGTAAGTTTTGAATTTACTGTCATTTTTAAATATATATAAAGATATTTTTTTATATATTTATCAATTTTATATATAATTAAAAAATATGTATATTTATCTATATAGTATTATATTATAATGATTGGTAAAATACCTATATTTATTATTGTTCACAATCAGTATGAAATTCTTAAAAAAAGTGTAACTTCATATGAAAAATATATAAAAACACCTATTGAAATTATATTTCATGATGTCTGTTCTAGTTACTTTGAAACAACAAATTATTTACAATCAAAACAAAATGAAGGATATAAAGTATATAGAGGAAAAACTAATAATCACCATACAGTAATGAGCTCTGTAAAAGATTATATTTCTAAAAATCCTGATTGTGAATATGTAGTAATTACGGATCCAGATATTGAATTATATAATGTTAATGGTGATATATTTGAATTTTATATTTATTTATTAAATAAACTAAACAAAACAACAATAGGACCTATGTTAAAAATAGATGATATACCAGATGAATATTATAATAAAAAAGCAGCAATACGTGGACATAGTATACAATTTTGGAGTAAACCACGAAAAACTATTTTATTTAAAAATCAAAAATATGAATATATAGAATGTGATACTGATACTACATTTCAACTTTTTTCTTCAAAAAAATTACCAAAAAACTTTCCTCATGGAAATAGTATAAGAACATTAGAACCTTATTCTGCTAGACATTTAGATTGGTATATTAATCCAAATAATTTAACACCATGTCAACATTTTTGTTCGAATAATTCTAGTAAAATTTCTCACTGGAACAATAAAAATTGGAAAGGGGACTATAGAAATCATACTTTAAATATTATCAATAACCATTTTATAAATAAATACAAATATGTTTATTATAATGATAGATACAAATGTCTCAATAATTATAATTTTGGAGATTACATAACATCATATATATATGAAAGTTTATTTTTGGAGAAACCGATTTTGAATATTAACGGTGGAAAAAATAAAGAAGATGTTATATTCGGTGCTGGAAGCATATTAACTAATGCAAAAAACAATTCTATAATATGGGGAACTGGTTTTATGTTTGATGGTCAAATAATTAATAAACCAAAAAATATATTGTCAGTTAGGGGTCCATTAACAAGAAACAGTCTTTTAAAACTTGGTATTAATTGTCCTGAAAGTTATGGAGATATTGGTTTAATATTACCGTATTTTTATTATCCTGAAGTTAAGAAAAAATATAAATTAGGTATTATACCTCATTATATTGATAAAATTAGATTTAATGAAATATATAAAAGCAATCATAAAAAAGTAAAAATAATTGATGTCACTGAACCTATTGAAAATGTAATTCAAGATATTTTATCTTGTGAAGTAACAATGTCTAGTAGTTTATATGGAATTATAATTAGTCATGCTTATAATGTAAAATGTATGTGGATAAAAATAACAGACAAAATAGACGGAAAAAATTTCAAATTTAGAGATTATTATGGTTCATTAAATCTTGATAATTATAATGAAATGCTTCCTTATATTTATAATAATGAAATTTCTATAAGTGAAGCTATTGAATTAATAAATAACTATCCTAATCCTATATTCCCTATAAATACTAAATCCATAATAGAACTATGTCCTTTTATTAATATTCAAAAAATTAATTAATTTTATAAATTAAATTTTATACATTAAACTTTATCAGTAATTATATTATTTAAATTATTATATAATTTTGCTAATAAATATAGTGGATCTATGGTTATAAATTGCAATGCTTCAGTATCTAACGGATTTACATTACTTATTTCATAATCATTACTAGATATATTTGGATGTTTATCTAATAATAAATTTGCGTAATCTTCACTTGGGCATCTATAATATGAGAATTTTGAATTATTTTTTGGTACGATCCAGCTATTATATGGTTCGGTATATTGAAAAGTTGTAGTTTCTTGCAAAACAAATATTTCTTTCCACGAGGAAAAATTTGGATATTGTATTGTATTTAATGTATTACCAATGGCCGTAATATTTGTACTACAATCGTCAGAAATTAATAGTTTCATAGATATTTTTAAATTATTTATTATTGCTGGATTATTTCCACTTCCATAATCAATTAAATTTTCTGTTTTAAATTCTACAAATTTTATATGTTTTCTTACTATAAAATCTACTTGACTTAGTGTTTTGAGATTATTAATTATTAATTCTTGATAATCATATGTATCATTGAAGTCAGATACAACCATCGTTCCAATTGCATTATATAATTTTTGAGTGTTAATTAATTTATCAGCTTCTTCTAAATTTTTAAATGTTAATTCACTTAAATCAGCGTCTATTATTGTTAAATCATTATTTAAAGACATTACTTCTTTATGTAGTTTTCTATCTGTTTTTGTTATTGCTTTAGATGTTGACATTTTTAATGATGTTCTTAAGCCAGGCATATAATTTATTGCAATATAATAATTTAAAGAAATAACATTAATTATATTAGTACATCTTAAATGGGGGTGTAGCTCAAATGGTAGAGCGTCCGCTTTGCATGCGGAAGGTACTGGGATCGATGCCCAGCATCTCCACTTATGGTCTTATGGTCTAATGGTTATGACTTCAGACTTTGAATCTGACAGCCTGGGTTCGATTCCCAGTAGGACCTCGCTCGACTTAGCTCAGTTGGCAGAGCGTTGGACTGTAATAGTTTTTATCCCACATATATCCACAGGTCGCTGGTTCGATTCCAGCAGTCGAGACTATCGGGATGGCGCAGAGGAAGCGTATCTGGCTCATAACCAGAAGGTCGGATGATCGAAACATCCTCCCGATATTTATATGGTTAGTATATTCTCTCATAGCTCAGTTGGTTAGAGCGTGCGACTGTTAATCGCGAGGTCAGAGGTTCGACCCCTCTTGAGAGAGAATAATATATGGTTTTATATTTAAATAATTAATTTATTTGTTTAAATATATATATGTCTTATTTTTACCCTAAAAAAATTAAATTAATTGATATAAATGCTAATGATGCTATTACATTTGGAATTCCTAGATCAGGAACCACATTATTTTGGAATATAATTAAAGATGTTTTAAATGAATATAATATTAATGTTATTAAAACTCATACATTTGAAGAACAATTTAAAGAAAATAAATGTTTTATTATTGTTAGAGATATTAGAGATGCGTTAATATCACAATTCAGAGTATATGTTAATGATTCATCTGAACCAAAATTAATTACTTTAGAAGAATTTTTAAAATATGAAAATGAATTTGATAGTCATTTTAAACATTTAATTCCATTTTTACAAACGAATCAACATTATGTTTTTAAATATGAAGAATTTATACATAATCACAATAAACTATATAATCAGTTGGAAATATTATATGATATTTCCATACCTATTAATGTAAGAACATCCATATCAGAAAAATATAAAGAAAATAATGTCAAAAGTATTATTAAAAATATTAGTACAATAGACGAAACAGAAAATAGTGTATTTGAAAAGATGTACGATAAACACACTGAATTTCACGCGATGCATATTTTTAATTCAACTGGAAAAAGTATGTATGATAAATACATGGACCCGAAATTAGTTGAATATATTAATTCTAAATATAGTGATTATTTAAAACAATTTTCGTATTTAAACCATGAAATATCTCATGTAAGTATAAACTAATTTTTTAAAATATGTTTTAATGATTTTTAAGAAATAACTATATTTAATAAAATTTGGATGAGATTTTATTATATTAAAACCATGATACAATAAATATAATATTGATGTTACTACATATATGAGAATTAAGCGAAAAATATGTAATATTTTTTGATAAAATCTCATATTATCTATAAAGTAACACATATTAGTTGGAATATTCGTTATGAATAATTTATGGATATCTAATACACCACTTAATATTCTCTCCATATTATTTATTTCGTTCTTTATATTCATCATACCAGCTATACATTTATAATCCATACATAAATTAATAAACAATGTTTTATTACCTTTAAATACATACGGTTTTAATCCATCTATATATTTATCTTTATGTAATATTGATTTACCGCATATTAATGGAATATAAGAAGAGCGAAGAATTGTTTCAGTAATATCTTTATTATTTTTAAATTTTTTTTTAACTATATATGAATTATTTTCAATATCATAATAAGACAAATAAATTTTATTATTACATGATTTATAAAAATTCTTTGGCATTTTTTTTAATAATTCTTTCATTATTTCTGAAATAATAAATAAGTTACCATTATCTTTGAAATATTCACGAATTTTACTATATACTTCAGAACAATAATCTAATTCATTTAATTTATATAATATGCATAATATTGAACCTATACTACAACCAGACATTCTATTAATTTTTATTCTATTTTGATTCTCTAATGTTTTAATATAATGTAATGTACCTAATATATAACTACCACTAAATGCACCACCATCTAATACTAAATCTATATCACCAAAATATTTATCAGGTAAATTATGTATTAATTTATTAATATATATATCCATTATTAATAAAAGATATATATATTACATTATTTAAATTTATCCGTATTGTTGTCGTAATAATATTCTATTATTATATTATTATGAAAAAAATTAACAAAAAAAATACAGCTAATAAATCCATACAAACTAATAAAATAAACGATGAAACTATTAAAAATACACAAGATGAAATTGAATTTATGAAACTTCATGAAAACAGTTATTTAGTAAATAAATGGGTTAATAATCCAAATATTAATGCAATAAAACAATATTGTTGTAAGGCAGCAGGTATATATTATTGTGTTATTCATACTTTATTTATGATACTAATTGGATTAATTATATTTTTTGTAACTAATAAATCATATCTTTGTATGACATTAATTGTAATTTCATTGGATGCAATAGCAAATGTTATATTTTATGACTGTCCATTAAGTAGTCTAGAAAAAAAATATTTAAATACAAGTATGATTGAAAGTAGATTACAAGGAATTCAGAAATACGGAATGATGTATGCTAATAATCGAATATATGATACTCAATTAGAAGTACTTATTAATGGATGGACTATGTGTGCTGCTAAAATATTAGTATTAATTGTATTTGATTGGTTTCATATTTCATATTAAGTTATAATTTATATATTTTTTATATTATTTTATATATATGTCAGAATATATTTCCCATATTTTAAGATCAATTATACTTAATTATAAAAGTTGGTTTGTGTTATTTATATCATGCTTAATCATATGCAAACAAAATATTATACTTGGATTTATCCAATATATTCTATGTATATTTTATGCATATTTAGCACATCGTGCAGCACATGAACCTATGGGATACTTTGTCAATAGAGCCCATATTTATCACCACGAACACACTAATTGGATGTCACATGCTATACAAGTTTGTGTTGAGCTTGCTGCTAGTTTTTCACCTATATTTATATTGTATTATATTTTAGATGTTAAACATTCTATATTCCCATTTGACCCTTATGTATTTTTACTGTTTATTATTTTTTATACGTCTACACACAATATTAATTACGGTCAATTACATGTCAATAAAGTTCATGCAAAACATCATGATGATTATTCAGTTAACTATGGACCAGATATTTGCGATATTGTATTTGGAACTAAATATCCAAAAGGATCTGTAGAAAATACAGACCATTATATTCCTAATATTATTATTGCTACTATTTTTACATACTTTTTTAGAGAATATTATGAAAATTTAACAGATAAACAAAGTGCAAAACATCAATTCGTTATTTTATATGCGATAATTTGCTTTATTGTTGGTTATTTTACAACTAAACAAAGTGCTATTGATTTGAAAAGATTATCTATTAAAGAAATTAAAGAATTTAATGACAATATTAATTCATTATTAGTAAAATTGAAAAGTTAATTATTTTTCAAATTAAGTAAATATATGCATAAAATATTAGAAACCATTGATAATTTATTTTATACCAATGGTTGGAATGTTAAAATTAGTAAAGATAATAATAGAATATATTACCGTCCATATTATGAATTAGAACGATACGAAATTAAAGATTGGGGTAGATATAATTTTAAAGTTATAATTCCTTTAAAACAAGATAGCTTTTATACTATTATAAATAAAAATAATGTATATGATTATTTGTATTCATTCTTAGCAAAATCTATTTAATGTATGTCATAAAAAATTGACGCTTTTTTTATATTTTTTTCAAGGTAAAAATATAAAATACAATGGAACATTTTAAATACAGATTTAACTTGCTTTTAAAGACATCAGGATATTCATATCAGAAACATCAAGAAGATGGTATGTTGTGGTGCGTCGCACAAGAACATAATAAACCTGAGTATCAAGGTAAATTTGGAGGAATCATTGCTGATGAAATGGGATGTGGAAAAACATTTATGACAATTTCATTAATTGCATGTAACTTACTTCCAAAAACGTTAATTGTTTTACCACGTCAATTAATAGACCAATGGAAGACGTCCATTTTTAAAATTACAGGTCATAAACCTTTTGTTTATTACAATAACAAAAATGAAGAATTATTACATGATGCAACTATAGTTATTACTACATATGGTGTTATATCACACAAATATAAAAATGATTCTATTATTCATTCTATCAAATGGGATAGAATTATATATGATGAAGCACATCATATGAAATCTTACAACACACTGAAACATGTATCAGGTAATAAATTACAATCCAATATTAAATGGTTAATTACAGGAACTCCTATTCAAAATGACATTAATGATTTATATGCATTATTTACAATATTAGATGTAAAAAAACCACGTAATATACCTATTTCTGAACTTAAAAAAAGTATTATTAAGAGAACAAAGGAAAGTGTTAATATTCATTTACCTCCTGTTATCACGACTGAAACTGAAGTTTCTTGGAATAATGCAGAAGAAAAGATTGTTTCTAGAATATTACATAAATGTACTAATCCTAACCTACATGATTCTAGTTATATTAGATATTCATGTTTATCTGATGACAAAGTGTGTAACAGAACTACACCAGAATGTATGGATGAACCTGCTGACAAATTTGAACCAATACAACAAGAATTTGCAGATGACAAATGCAACAAGATGTCGTTTAAAAATGAATGTGTTACATCATTGGAAAATATCACTGAAATTGAAACTAAACTTAAAAATTATATATTACAAATTATGGGCTCTTATTACTTGACTTATTATTTACGATGTAAACAAGCATGTATATCAACACAATTATTACATAAATTACAAGACAATATTACTAAATGTGAATTACATGATAATACTTTAATTAACAAAGCATTTACTAATTCAAACAACAAAATTAAAAAGGTAGTCCAAAAACTCAAAGAAAGGCATAATAATTGCAATAACAAAATTATATTTTGCAATTTTAAAAATGAAATGGATATGATTAAGCAACAATTATATGATAATGGAATATATGACGTTGAAATTTATGATGGTCGTATTACACAAAAACAACGAATTAATATATTACAAAATAAACCTAATATATTAATTATACAAATACAAATGGGGTGTGAAGGTCTTAATTTACAATACGCTAATGAAATATATTTTGTAGGACCTTTATGGAACCCTGCAACAGAACAACAGGCAATTGGGAGATGTTATCGATTAGGACAAACTAAACCAACATATGTATTTAAATTTTATATGGAAAATGTTTACGAAGAAACATCTATGGATTATTACATACTTAATAAGGGATTAAACAAAATAAAAACGCAACAAATTATTTCTTAAACATTAAAAAATTTGGATTATTTGAAACTGAACGTGATTTTTTTTGACCTCGCGTATAATTATTACTTTGATATGTTATTGATTGAGGAGGAACTTGGGCTAATTCTTGTATTCTAATTACATTATCAAGAAATTCTTGTTTTAAAACAAATTGTCTATTTGCATATATAGGCATTTAATTTATATATATAAAATTTTTTTTTACAATTTTATAATCTTTATCTATTAGTTGTTTCATATTTAATATTTCTAGTATTTTCATCCATTATTCTGTTTATAGTTTGAAGTCTTGTAACCAATTCTGAACGCTCAACATATACATTATTTTCATTATGTACTGATTCAGTTATTTCTTTTACATAATCATCTACTGTTACTGATTGTTGTGCATCTGATACTTGATTAAATATTTCTTTTAAAGATGAATTGATAAAACTATTAGTAAATTCATACACTGTTAAACTACTTGTATTGTGGAAGCGTGTAGTTATTGTATATTCTTTCTTATCGTAACTTAACACATCTATAATCAAAGGTGAATATTTTGATAAATCCGGCCATGTGAAACCATAAGTAGAATGAGTTGTACTTGTTGGTCTTAAGAAAGTATTATCATAATTATTCTTAATATCTTCTAATAAAGTAG